>Ga0183095_10456_pt1 | contig 127365 bp, 102 predicted proteins | sample BioMet4_FD_130346 | JGI IMG/M metagenome (GOLD analysis project Ga0183095, IMG submission 130346) | Microbial communities from bioreactor (seeded with sewage sludge) at LBNL, California, USA - Biofuel metagenome 4 (v2) (version 3) | ecosystem: Engineered > Bioreactor > Anaerobic > Unclassified ...
ATCACAATATCTGCCTGATATACAGTTAATAACGGTGACGGGAATGGATACCAAAAGTCTTATAGAAAAACATCGAAATGACTCATACCTGCACGACCCCCTTTTTAAATAGTCAGTGGAACACGATTATTTCAATAAATCGGTGTCGTACTTATCTTCCTAAAACCACATATGGACCTAAATTTGTTGACGTCCATATGTTTTCAGAAAAACTTAAGGACGTCACCGAAAAAACTAACATACGACAATTTTGTTGATGTCGCAGGCTTGAAAGTCACTTTATTTATGCGATGTGCTATTAATAAGACTTATGCTTAGCCCCTAACTTTTATCGGTGAGTCAATCACTGCATCATCTGATAAATGCGTAGAGAAAAGAGATGAAAAGAGGCAGACACACCATTTAAAGAAATGGTAAATAGCTTATTAATAATAATTTGGTATGTTTTTGTTATACAAGAGAAAAAGAAAGGCCGCACCAATGATGTGATGAAACTCCGAATGACATGATTTGAGTGCCCGCCACCTTTGTAATCCACCGACTTAAAGTTGTCCCGAAGGATGTGGCCCGCCATTGGTAGCGAAAGCTTGTCTCGGTATTTCGATATAATTGATGAGTTTCCCGATCCAACCAGTGCGGCCTAATTTCTTTTCACAGCAAATATAACTCTTATATTTTAGATAAGCAAACTTTCATGCTTTTTTTATTGCAAATTGCAACTTTTATTTGCCTTAGAATACTTCCTACCCCACTATTTGTATCATTTTTTTTTGACCTATCCATATAGTAAAATAAAAGAGTATCACTTAAATAAGTGATACTCTTTTATTTTACTGCTATAATTTAAGCTGCTTATTTTACTTTTCCAACCACAGCTTTAAAAGCTTCGGGATTGTTTACAGCTAAATCGGCTAACACTTTACGGTTGATTTCGATACCTGCTTTGTGCAGATTTCCCATCAACTTAGAATAAGACATACCTTCCAAACGAGCGGCAGCATTGATACGCTGAATCCACAGAGCACGGAAGCTTCTTTTTTTGTTACGACGGTCGCGGAAAGCATACGTCAAACCTTTTTCCCAAGTGTTTTTGGCAACGGTCCAAACGTTTTTACGAGCACCAAAGTAACCTCTTGTTAACTTTAAAATTTTCTTTCTTCTTGCCCTTGAGGCAACATGATTTACTGATCTTGGCATAGTTTCAATACTTTTTGAATGTTAGCGTCGCTCATCGCGAACTTTTTAGCTAAAGACATTCGATTAATACTTTAAAATAATCCCTTAAAAGATAGCGCTTAACGCAGATTTAGGAGTTCTCTTACTTGTTTTACATTAGTTGAATCAACCATTGTAATCGAGCAAAGGTTTCTTTTCTGCTTTTTAGTCTTCTTCGTCAGAATATGACTATGATAAGCGTGCTTTCTTTTGATTTTACCTGTTCCGGTAAGAGCGAATCTTTTTTTGGCACCGGAGTTAGTTTTGATCTTTGGCATTTTGTTATTAAATTAATTTATTATTAAGCATGGCAACGTACTATACCTTGCACGTTACTCATTGTCTTCATTGTTCTCCGCAGTTTGCTTTTGCGGTTCTTCTGTTTGCTTTTCAGTTGCACTTTCAGCAACTTTCTTCTTTGTTACAGTCGGAACTTCTGCTTTCTTTTTTACTATATCCCGTTTCTTTGGAGAAAGAAATATCGTCATTCGCTTGCCCTCCAGAACTGGCATTTGATCTACTCTGGCATGTTCTTCCAATTCGCTGGCAAATCTCAGAAGCAGTACTTCACCTTGCTCTTTGAATAGAATGGAGCGTCCTTTAAAGAATACGTAAGCTTTCACCTTATTGCCTTCTTCCAAGAAGCTTATAGCATGTTTCAGTTTAAAGTTGTAGTCGTGCGCATCGGTTTGTGGTCCGAAACGAATTTCCTTTACTTCAACCTTCACTTGTTTCGCCTTTTGCTCTTTCTGTCTTTTCTTCAATTGATAAAGAAATTTGGAATAATCGATTATTCTGCAGACAGGTGGTTGCGCATCCGGTGAGATTTCCACTAAATCCAACTCATGTTCTTCGGCTATTTTAAGAGCCTGATAAATAGGATATATTTGTGAGTCAATACCCTCACCTATTATTCGTACCTCACGAGCATGTATCTGCTCGTTTACTCTATATTGGCCTTTCAGATTATCGTTCCTCATGTATTAATACGTTACTTTCTTCTTTAATGTATTGTTTATTTCCAAATTAATTTATTCAATTGTTATTTGCTTTATACTCTGCGATATTCCTTTTGAGAATACCGCATTTTATAATTGGCTGCAAAGTTACCATTTATTTATCATACTTTGTACTTCTTCGTCAATTTTTTTAGCAAATTCTTCATATTTCATCGTTCCTTTGTCACCTTCTCCTTGTTTACGGACTGCAACTTCGCCATTCTCCGCTTCCTTTTCGCCTACAACAAGCATATAAGGAATACGTTGAAGTTCATTATCGCGAATTTTCCTTCCTATTTTCTCATTACGCTCATCAATTTCGGCACGCACTCCCTGTACATTGAAGTACTCGAGTATCTTGTGTGCATATCCATTGAATTTTTCGCTGATAGGCAGAATCGCTACTTGAACAGGAGTCAGCCATAAAGGGAATTTACCACCTGTATGTTCTATTAGAACAGCCACAAAGCGCTCCATCGAGCCAAATGGCGCACGGTGTATCATGACAGGGCGATGCTTTTTGTTATCCTCACCCGTATACTCCAAGTTGAAGCGTTCGGGCAAGTTATAATCTACCTGAATAGTTCCAAGCTGCCATTTGCGGCCAATAGCATCACGAACCATAAAGTCGAGCTTCGGTCCATAGAAAGCTGCTTCGCCATATTCTATCTTGGCATTCAGGCCCTTTTCCTTACATGCCTCTATGATTGCATTCTCTGCTTTTTCCCAATTTTCGTCGCTACCGATATACTTATCATGATTCGTTTTATCACGCAAAGATATCTGTGCTTCAAATTTGTCGAATCCAAGTGCCTTGAAGATGATATTGATAATATCCATTACACGAAGGAATTCATCTTTTACTTGGTCGGGACGACAGAATATATGGGCATCATCTTGAGTAAAACCACGTACCCTGGTCAATCCATGGAGCTCACCGCTCTGCTCATAACGGTAGACAGTACCGAACTCTGCAATACGGAGTGGCAAGTCTTTGTACGAATGGGGTTCGTAGGCATACACTTCACAGTGATGAGGGCAATTCATCGGTTTCAGCATATATTCTTCTCCTTCTTCGGGAGTATGAATGGGCTGAAATGAGTCTTTGCCATATTTGGCGTAGTGCCCTGATGTAACATAAAGGCTCTTACTACCAATATGAGGAGTCATGACTTGCAGATATCCAAAACGTTTCTGGATACGTTTCAAAAACTCTTCGAGTTGTAGACGAAGGGTTGTTCCTTTGGGCAACCACATAGGCAGACCTTTGCCAACACGATCCGAGAACATGAAAAGTTTCATCTCTTTACCTATCTTGCGGTGGTCGCGCTTTTTAGCCTCTTCCAACATTACAAGATATTCGTCAAGCATCTTTTTCTTCGGGAAAGTGATGCCGTAGATACGGGTCATCATTTTTCTGTCTTCATGACCACGCCAATAGGCGCCGGCAATAGACAGTAGTTTGATTGCTTTGATGGGGACGGTGCTGATAATATGCGGACCGCGGCAAAGATCAGTGAAAGAGCCATTAGTATAGGTCGTGATATGACCGTCTTCGAGATCATTGATAAGCTCTGTTTTATAATGTTGCCCAGTCTCTTCAAAAAATGTCAGAGCATCTCCCTTTGTTATGTTTTTACGAACCAGTTCTTCCTTTTTAGTGGCCAATTCTGCCATTTTCTTTTCGATAACAGGCAGATCACCTTCTTTCAGTTCTACTTCGCCCGGATCTACATCATAGTAGAAACCATTTTCAATGGCGGGGCCAATACCGAATTGAATGCCGGGATATAATTCTTGAAGAGCTTCGGCAAGGAGGTGTGAACTTGTGTGCCAAAATGCATGTTTACCTTCAGGATCATCCCATTTATACAGTACAAAGGATGAATCGCTTTTGATGGGGATAGATAAATCTTGAACTTCTCCATTTACTCCACATGCCAACACATCGCGTGCCAGTTGGGGGCTAATGCTTTCTGCAATTTGCAGTCCAGTAACACCCTCGTTGTACTCTCGAACAGTGTTATCGGGAAATGTAATCTTTATCATCTTATATTATTTTACTAAATTTCAGAATGTATCACTCTCTGTTTTGTGAAGTGCAAAAATAATGATTTCTTTTATCAAAATAAGTTTTTTTCAAGAAAATGTTATTTTGCTTTGTCTATGAAGCGTTTAATGATATTGTATGCTGATGCAATACCAAGCTCGCCCGCTTTACTCAAATCATTGATACCTTGATTGTTATTACCTAAGTATATATTTGTTAAGCCTCTATTGAAATAAGCTTCAGCAAATTTTTTGTCAAGTGCTATTGCTTTGGTATAATTGGTAACTGCCGATTTGTAGTCTTTTAGTGAGGCTTGCAGATTGGCTAAATTATAATAACCGTATTGGAAGTCAGGAGCCAGTTCAATCACTTTATTAAAATCATTCTTCACAATGTCGTACTCTGAAATTTCTATTTTTACTCCAGATTCGACAGCTACTTTATCTTGCTTTTGATTATTATCCTCCTTTTCCAATTCCGATTTCTTATAATCCAATTCTTTGAATCGGGTTATTGCCCTCATATAGTATGCAGGGAACAGCTTATCGTTGTTCACAATGGCTTGGGTAAAGTCTTCTATCGCACTCGAAAAGTCCTGTACCAAATAAAAGTCTACTCCGCGACTAAAACGTGCTATCGCATCTTTATTATTTTTGGCTATAGCAGAAGTATTATCGTCTATATCTTTAAAATGGAATTTGACCTGCTCTTCATTAAGTGCTGTCTCATTATTAGTTATTAATAGCTTTTTAGGCAATGACTTTGTGCTGTTAACTCTGTCGATATACTTATAATAGCGTATTTGCCGAGTCATTTCACTTTCTTTCTCGTAATAAGTGAGAGCGAACATGGGTTCGAGTTTTATGGCTACATTTCGGTTCTGAACTTTACCGCGATAGTCGTTCTTATATTTTTCACCCGAATCATCATCTTCATCAGCTATGACGATTTTCTGGTAATTGTTTATGTCTTTATCCGATTTTCGTCTTGTCTTTTGCGGAATGGCTCGTTTACCACGTGCAACGCCTTGCCCCAGCTCCATTTTAAATATTTTAAACTCATCGAGTTCGGCACCATTCTTATCACCGATTTTACGTTTGGCGGCAGCTCGCTGGTTATATCCCACTATGAAGTTAGGATATTTCTTTATAACAGTGGTATAGTCGCGTATAGCACCTCGGTAATCACCGGTCTGGGATCGGAGCAATCCACGGTTAAAAGTAGCCATCATATCGGTAGGATCTATCTTCAACACAAAATTGAAGTCTTCTATCGCACGGTTGTCATCACCTACTTGCGCCCGAAGCAACCCTCTATTGTAATGAGCAATAAAGTTGTTTGGGTCTAAATCGAGAGCCAAATTATAGTCATTCATAGTCCCCCTCAAATTATTGAGATGGAAACGTGCCAATGCCCGATTAATGTACAGGCCCGGATTCTTTCCGTTTAACTTGATGGCTTCAGACAAGTCACTGTCTGCATCTTTGTATTTATTTTGTGCCAATTTAATGGAACCTCTTGATATATAAGCATCAGGATCGTATTTGTCCAGTTCGATTGCTTTGTCATAATTGACCACAGCCCTAACCGTATCTTTTTGATGTAATGCTATTTCGCCTCGCATCATGAAAGCCTTAGTATATTTTGGAGAGATGGCAAGCAAATGATCAAGATCATCATTGGCCGATTTATAGTCATTTTGCTGTAAGTGGCAGAGGGTTAAATTGTGCCAAAAAGTGGTGTTCTCCGGATCGTATTTCAATGCCATCCGATAGTCTTCGATCGCGCTATCGAATTTACTCTGTTTGATGCGTGCCAAGCCCCTTATTTGATAGGCACCTACCACAAACGGATTGCGTTGAAGCGCTTCACTGCAATCGGATTCGGCACCGGGATAATCGTCCAGATTTATTTTAGCGATGCCCCGAAAATAATAGGGTTCGTATAGGTAAGGTTTGGCGTTGATTATCTGATTGAAATATTGAATAGATAAGACATAGTCTTCAAAATAGAGCGCATTCCGAGCTATCATCATCACTCTATCAGTATTGATTTGAGCAATGGCGAATATGGGGCACCATAAGAGAAATAATAAAAACTTTTTCATCATTGTCGGATACGCCTTAATATATCAATGACACAAAAGTAATATCTTTATGTCATGTATATAAGTTTATCGTCCAAGTTTTTACCTTTTTTGATTTTTTTTGGAGAAACTACTCTTATTTTCTTTTAAATACTTTGACACGATAACTGCAATGAACCCTACCGTTGAGCATCGTATTAAGCTTGTTCTTCACTATTTGTTTGCGCAAAGGAGATATATGTTCAACAAATACGTGCCCATCCAAATGATCGAATTCGTGTTGCATAACACGTGCCAAGTATCCGTCTGTAACTTCTTCATGCGGATTGAAATCGGCATCCAAATACTGCACTTTGATTTTTTTGCTACGTTTTACATTTTCGTGTATTCCCGGCAAACTGAGGCATCCCTCTTCCATGGCCACTTGTTCTTCGCCAAACTCAATAATATGGGGATTGATATAGGCTTTACGGAAATCCTTAAATCTAGGATCATCATCTTTAACCACATCCAGATCAATAACGACAACTCTAATAGACAGACCTATCTGAGGAGCTGCCAAACCCACACCATCAGCCTCGCTCAATGTTTCGAACATGTTGGCGATCAGCTCTTGCAGGTTAGGATAATCGGGGGTGATATCTTGTGCAACCTCTTTCAATACAGGTTGACCATACGTATATATAGGTAATATCATAACTTATTAGTATATTTATTTTTAAACAATTATCAAAAATGGTTACTTTCCATATAGGATTGCAGAATAATAGTAGCACTGATTTCATCAACTAACGCTTTATTCTGTCTAGCTTTCTTTTTCAGTCCGCCATCTATCATCGTGCGGTGTGCCAATACAGAAGTGAAACGTTCGTCAATCATTTCTATCGGAATCTCAGGGTATCTTTTGCGCAATGCATTAACAAACTGTTGTACCCGATTCATATTTTCCGAATCTTCGTTATTCATCTGTTTCGGTTTGCCTACTACAAATCTCTCTACGGATTCTTTCGAGGTATAGCCGGAGATAAATTCCAACAACTTACTTGTCTCTACCGTTGTTAGTCCGTTAGCGATAATTTGCGCAGGGTCTGTTACCGCAATCCCCGTGCGCTTTTTACCATAATCAATTGCCATAATTCTGCTCATCGACGGTGCAAAAATACAATTAATTATTGAGAATATCTAAATTTATTATTTCTATCATCCATTTTGAGATCACAAAATCACATAGTATAGTTGGTGTTATTATAGTCTTCAAAACGACATATGTTCCTAAAAATGTTGTCGTATGTTAGTTTTCCCGAAAACTTAAGGACGTCACCGAAAGAACTAACATATGACAATTTCAGTTCATAAGCACAAACTGAAAGCATCGCTACACATCACAGCAACAGGCATCTACACTTCGGTTATTGTGCCTCAAACTTTACTTTGAAACGGGTCATTCCATCGCTATATGTTTTTAACGAAAAAGTACAATGATGACGTGTCAGTACCTCTCTGATAAAAATAAGGCCAATCCCTTGTCCATTAGGCTTTGTAGAAAAGAAGGGAGTAAATAATTTATTCTCCGTTTCTTTATCTATCCCCTTGCCAGTATCAGCAATTTCGAGTTGAATCGGATTATCGGAAAGGCTAATATAAATATCACCATCTTGGCCTATACTTTCTACCGAGTTCTTCACAATATTCAGAATGACTTGCTCCAACAATGACGCGTCTGCTTCTATGAGGAGTGGAGATACAAAAGGTTTCCAATGCAATACTATTCGATGCTCATTACAAAGATTTTCAGTGAACCTTTTACAACTATTCATTTCTTCATTCAAATCCACTTCTTGCAACTCAGGCTCAGGGATCTTCACCACATTTGCAAAATTGGTAATGAAGTGACTCATACGATAACATCTTTCGATACAAATCCCTATGACGTCTCGCAGATCATTCATTTCCGTTACATCTGTCAATGCCGTCTGTACCGAATCGAGAGTAGAAGTAATGCCTGCCGTTGTATTATTAACCTCGTGAGCTATCATTCGTATAACCTTTTCGTATGCTTTTTTCTCAGCAATCATTACCTCGGCAGTCAGACTTTCTATCAATACAAACGGATGTGAGAAACCTTGATCCAGAAACGACAGTTTGGAACACCGCAGAATGCTCCCATCACTAAGCCTTACGGTTTTTTCTGAATCGTGGCTCATCTCTTCAAGCAATTCCGCCAATTGAGAATCCAGTTGATTCAGTCTCTTACCCGACAACTCGGCTAAAGAATTATAATCCAAAAAGGACAATGCAGCATTATTACATTGTCTGATATGCCAATCGAAATCAAAAATAATAACCCCCATAGGCGAAGCATCAATAAGTAAATCTAAAAAATGATTTTGTTCTCTGACATGAAGTCTTTCATTCTTGAGTTGATCTATCATTCTATTAAAGATATCGACTACCCTGTCAGCCTCCGGTTGCCCTATGGATCGCAACCGAGTGCTAAAATCTTGTTCTTTGAGCAGCTCCATTCCATTGTTAATGGTATGATACGGCAAGATAGCTTTGCGATAAAAATAGAAAAGATAGAGCAATATTAGCGCAATGATTCCCTCGGTAAAATAAATAAGTACACTATGACTGTCTGGCACTTGGTAGAGTATCAATACGAACGTGGCAAGTAAAAGCCCTGTAAGTATAGCAAACAGAAATTTAAGTTTCATAGTCTATTATTCTTCAGATTTAATATGATATTTTTCAAGGCGGCGATAGAGTGCCTGCCGACTAATACCCAGAGAACGTGCCGTTTGCTGTAGATTGCCCGAATGCTTTTCTATCATGTGCAATATGGTTTGCCGTTCTATTTCATCAAGCGTCGCTATATTGGAAGGTATCAGCAACTCTTTATCGGCAGCCCCGTGGTATTGCTCCTCAAAATCGGTAATATCTAAAACCTTTTTACCGCAGATGAGCAAAGTACGATCTATCAAGTTCTTCAATTCGCGGATATTTCCCGGATAAGGGAGTTTGCAAAGAAAATCGAGAGCCGCATCAGTACATTGAACAGACGGTAAATGATTAAATTCACATTGTTCTTCGATAAAATACTTTGCAAGAAGCGGTATATCCTCACGACGTTCTCTGAGTGGAGGAAGTTGTATGGTAATAAGATTGATACGATAGAATAAATCTTCTCGAAAGTGTCGTTCTTTAATCATCTTTTTAAGATCGACATTTGTAGCACATACTATTCGAACATCAACCCGTCTTGGACTGCTTTCACCCAAACGTTCAAACGTTTGCTCTTGCAATACACGAAGCAGTTTCACTTGACACGACAAATCAAGTTCACCTATCTCATCCAGAAATATCGTACCGCCATTAGCCATTTCAAAACGCCCGACACGATCAGATACGGCATCTGTAAAAGCCCCCCTTTTGTGACCGAACATTTCGCTTTCGAACAGCGTTTGCGAAATGCCTCCCAAATTCACTTTAACGAAAGGTTTTTGTGCGCGCAAACTATTTTGATGGATAGCCTCTGCTATCAACTCTTTACCGGTGCCACTTTCGCCCGTTATCAGCACAGAGGCTTCTGTCCGAGCTATCCGTTCTACAGTATTTAGTACTTCCATGAGTTGCGGACTTTCACCTATTATATTGCTACGATTGAATGCAGGAATATTTGTTGCTGCATCGCGTATGACATCAGAAGATTTGTTGAGTTGTAGTGCTGTTTCGATATGCTGCATCAACACTGCATTGTTCCACGGTTTTGTGATAAAATCAAAGGCTCCGGCTTGCATACCCCTAACAGCCAATTGAATACTGCCCCATGCCGTCATTAATATAATGGGCACATCAGGAGCCAAAACTTTAACCTGCTTCAAAAGAGCCAATCCTTCTTCCCCATCGGTAGCAAGTGTATAATTCATGTCCATGATAATTAAATCGGGTATCATGGACGTTACAATCTTTATGGCTTCAATAGGTGAAGCAGCACTTTGAACGGTATAATGGGCATGCTTTAGTATGAAACTAAGCGAACCGCGTATGGCATTATCATCATCTACTATTAGTATCATATTGCAAATTTAACGAAATATTCGATTGATATTTCATTTATATATGTTTTTAATGTCGTTGCAAATAAAGTGTTGATATGGTGAGCCTGATACATCCATGACCAATAGTATTCATTTGCACATAACGGCTTCTAGAAAGGGCGTTTATGGTACTTAATAGTCTTTCATCCATCACTAACGGAAACGTAATTCTGTTAATGTATCATAAAGCACTTCATTTTTTTGCTCTTTTATTATGTTTTATAACATAAAAGCCATACATTTGCATTGTGTTTTTCATGGTATTAGATTTAAGGTTAATAAAGATTGCCGCCTGTGACAGGTAGCAATTTTTTTTTGTGCCTGTCTCAAAAAATATATGTATTTATTTTTTTATTCTCTTCGTCTTGCATTATCTTTGCAGCTTGAAAAATAAAGAACCATAATGAATAATATGAAGTTACGATTAATCGTGATGAACTTTCTACAAATTGGTTTGTGGGGAGCATATCTTACTTCGATGGGCCGTTATCTCGGTAATATCGGTTTAGGAAGCAATATCGGTTGGTTTTATTCCATGCAAGGAATTGTTTCGTTGTTTATGCCTGCCATTGTAGGTATTATAGCCGACAGATGGGTGCCTGCACAAAAGATGTTGGGATTCTGTCATATAATCTCTGCCGTGTTAATGGCTTTGACCGGTTATTACGGTTATTTGCATGGCTCATCCACTTCATTCGCTCCATTTTTCACTCTTTATTCCTTGGCTGTAGCTTTTTATATGCCAACTTTGGCGATATCCAATTCGGTTGCATATAATGCCTTAGATAAAGCCGGACTTGATACGGTTCGTGACTTTCCTCCCATTCGGATGTTTGGCACGGTAGGTTTCATCTGCTGTATGTGGTTTGTAGACTTGATGGGATTTCAATCCAACCAAAATCAGTTCTATGTGGCAGCCTTTCTAGGTTTATTACTCGGACTTTATTCGTTTTCTCTTCCGAAATGTCCTATCGATCATACAAAGAAAGCAAAAAGCGTTGTCGATGCCCTAGGTTTGAGAGCTTTCAAATTGTTCTCTCAAAAGAAGATGGCGATATTCTTCATATTCTCCATGCTGTTAGGTGTATCGCTCCAGATAACCAACGGTTTTGCCAATCCTTTCTTATTCCATTTTGCAACCAGCCCCGCTTATGCCGATACATTCGGTGTAAACCATGCCAATATATTGATTTCATTGTCGCAAATATCCGAGACATTTTGTATTCTACTTATCCCATTCGTGATGAAACATTTTGGCATTAAGCGCGTTATGCTTATTGCTATGTTTGCTTGGGTATTTCGCTTCGGACTATTCGGATTGGGCAATCCGGGCATCGGCGTATGGATGTTTGTTTTGTCGATGATCGTATATGGTGTAGCATTTGATTTCTTCAATATCAGCGGTTCACTATTTGTAGATAAGGAAACTGACAAAAACTTACGTTCAAGTGCACAAGGATTATTCTTCTTAATGACAAACGGTATTGGTGCCACGATCGGAACATTAGGTGCTCAAGCTGTAGTCAACGCTTTCACCCATCCGCTTACGGTCGGGGGTAATACTTATACCGTAGGAGAATGGCCTACTGTTTGGTTTATCTTTGCAGGATATGCCTTAATTGTGGGCATATTGTTTGCTCTTATATTTAGATATAAAACTGCTCCGGAGCAGGTCAAAAAATAATGCATGTTTTTTATACTCCAGACATATTAACCACCCACGAACTTCCTGATGAAGAAGCCGCGCATTGTCTTCGTGTGTTGCGTTTGGCAACAGGTGATAAGATAACGCTTACGGATGGTAAAGGTCATTTTTATGAGGCCGAAATAACTGCCCACACAACTAAAAAATGCGAGGTCAATATCATTTCGTCAACAGAGCAGCCTCCTCTTTGGCAAGGACATCTTCATATCGCTATAGCTCCTACAAAGAACATGGACCGAATGGAGTGGCTTACCGAAAAGATAACCGAAATAGGTATTGACGAAATATCGTTTCTCAATTGCCGCTTCTCCGAAAGAAAAGTAGTTAAATTGGAACGTATAAATAAAATACTCGTTTCAGCCATCAAACAGTCTCTAAAAGCTCGACTCCCGCAACTGAATGCGATGAGTAATTTCTCAGACTTCATAAAGCAACCTTTCAGTGGGCAAAAATTCATAGCTCACTGCTATGAGCATGATAAGAAATTACTGAAAGACGTAATGACAGCGGGTGAAGATGCACTAGTTCTTATCGGCCCTGAAGGAGATTTCAGCGAAGAAGAAGTAGAAATGGCTATCAAGTTTGGCTTTGTCCCGATAAGTCTCGGCCCATCGCGGTTGCGCACTGAAACGGCGGCCTTGGTGGCATGCAATCTGATGAATCTAAAGAATCAAATAAACATATAACATACATGAAGAATAAGTTCCTTTTACTTTATTTGCTCTTAACGTTGTTGACGCTGTCTTCTTGTAGAAAAACAGAATATACCCACGCTATTCCCGCCGATGCGGCAGCAGTGATTTCTGTTGATATGAAATCGATTGCGATAAAGAGTGGTATTAACGATAAGGAAAATACAGTTTTGAAACAACACTTGTCCGATGCATTAAAAAACGGACTCAACAGTGAAACCTCCGATCGCTTGGCAAAAATACTTGAGAACCCATCTAAATCGGGATTTGATTTAACAGAACCGGTTTATGCGTATTCGGCAAAAGAATTCGACAATGAAACAGTCATCGATTTGTGTGTAGGCGATCGTGGCGATCTCAATTCGACTATAGAAGATTTAGCTAAGAGCCAATTATGTTCCCCTCCCGAAGAAACAGATCATTATAAATTCACAATCGTGATGGGAAAGGCTGTTTTAGCTTATAATAGAGGAACGGCACTATTAGTACCCACTAAAGGAGGCATGACCGACAAAATTCGCACGGCACTCGACAAAGTGATGCAATATAAAAAAGAGGAAAGCTTTTGTGCTAACAAGGCTTTCGATACATTGAAAGAACGCAAGGGAGATGTAAACTTTTATATTTCTTTAAAAGAAGGCATGTCGTCTACGATGGCTTCTTGCATAAACAATATGACCACCAAGACTCCTACGGCAGGACTTGCATTTATTGGCGATGTCACCTTTAATAATGGACTCATTTCTATGAAAGTAGAAAAATACGGTCCTCATAAGCCCGATAACAGCATGAAACCGATCAACAATGCCGTATTATCGCATTTCCCGCAACATCTACCCATCATGTTCACCCTAGGCATAGAGGGGGCAAAGACCTATAAGATGCTTTCATCAGATAGCTCTCTAGGGATAGACGAATTGGATATTCCACTTTTGCAAAAGTTGTTTGATTCTATTCATGGAGACTTGACAATAGGATACAATTCTTTTGGCAAAAGCGATCCCGCTTTTCTAGCCTACGCACAGATAACAAATGCTGACGCAGTAAAAAGCATTTATGGCTTTATCAAAAGCCAAAAAGATAACGAATGGGGAACAATACGAAAGGTTAGCGAGAATGATTTTGTATATAGCTTCATGAAAAAGAATATCTATTACGGTGTAATAGACAATGTGATGTATATAACCAACGACGCTTCTTTGGTACATTATAAAGTAGCAGGCGGTACTTACGCTCAAAATGCCTATGCTTCGCAAACAAAAGGTAAAACGATGTTTTTTGTTTTCGATACTTCCGAAATCATGGGGCAACCGGCTATCCTAAAGAAAATGGGTCCGATTGTTTCAGCAGCGTTGGTACGTAATGTCGTTTGCGTGAGAGGATACAATGTAGGTGTTAATGCTTGGACCGCAGAGATGGTTTGGAAAGACAGGCAAGCAAATGCACTGAAACAAATTGTTAAAATAGTACGGCAAATAGCCGGAATGTAATATATAGTTTTATGAAAAGTATTCATTTACAGCATACGCTTCCCAATGTCTTTACGGAGCGCACTGACATCCGTTCAGATATTTGGTTACAAGATTTGACTTTCGAAAAAGGAGAATTTTATCTTATCGAAGCTGCTTCGGGAACAGGAAAATCATCTCTTTGCAGTTTCATTTATGGTTATCGAAATGATTATCAGGGAAACATTTCTTTTGATGAAGAAGATACCCGAAATTATAAAATAAACCAGTGGGTAGATGTACGTAAGCATACATTGAGTATCCTGTTTCAAGAACTTCGTGTATTCCCCGAATTGACCGCATTGGAGAACATCCATTTGAAAAATGGAATTACCAACTTTAAGACGGACAAAGAAATACTTTCTTACTTCGAGATGCTCGGCGTCGAAGACAAACTGCATCAAAAGATGCGCTACCTTTCTTTCGGTCAGCAACAACGCGTAGCTTTCATACGCTCGCTTTGCCAACCATTCGACTTTGTTTTCCTAGACGAACCCATCAGCCATTTGGACGATGTCAATGCCGGCATCATGGGACGTATGATTACCGAAGAAGCTCATCGTCAGGGAGCGGGTGTCATCTGCACCTCCATTGGTAAACATATCGAATTGCCATACAAACGAGTCTTTAAACTATAACACGATTTAATAACAGAATATTAGTATGAATAAGTTAATTTGGAAACTTCTTCGTCAACATATCAGCGTGGGACAACTCACTGGATTCTTCTTTGCCAACTTGTTTGGTATGATGATTGTTTTGCTTAGTATCCAATTTTATAAAGATGTCGTTCCGGTGTTCACAGAAGGAGACAGCTTTATGAAAGCCGATTATATGATTGTTAACAAGAAAATTAGTACAATCGGTTCATTCGCTGGCAATACGACAACGTTTTTGAATGAAGATATCGCTGATTTCCATCACCAATCATTCACCAAGAAAGTAGGTAAGTTCACATCTTCACAATTCAAAGTCTCGGCCGGATTAATGACCAAGAGTGTTGGTGAACAACTGAACACAGATATGTTTTTTGAATCCGTTCCCGACGAGTTTGTCGACAACAGTCTGAAAAAATGGAATTACATTCCCGGTTCGACTTCCATACCTATTATCATACCACGCACCTATTTAAGTCTCTACAACTTCGGCTTCGCACAAGCCCGCAACATGCCCAAAATATCGGAGGGCATGGTGGGCATGATCCAAATGAATATCGTGATTCGTAGTAACGACAACTCTAAAGTCTCCCATTTCACGGGCAATATTATTGGGACTTCCAACCGATTGAACACCATTCTCGTTCCACAGAAGTTTATGGATTGGGCAAACAACACCTTTGCTCCGGGAGTAAAACCCGAGACTTCTCGACTCATTATCGAAGTACACAATCCAGGCGATGGGAACATTGCTAAATACTTCCAACAAAAAAATTATGATACGGAGAGCAATAATCTTGATGCAGGAAAGACCGCTTATTTTCTTCGATTGATGGTCGGTATTGTCATGACTGTAGGTTTACTTATCAGTGTGCTTTCATTCTATATTTTGATGCTCAGTATTTTCCTCCTTTTACAAAAGAACACGACGAAGCTGGAAACATTATTGCTCATCGGCTTTAGTCCGAATAAAGTTGCAAGACCATATCAGGTACTCACTCTGACACTCAATGTTTGTGTACTAGTCATATCTATTGGACTGGTAGCGTGGTTGCGTACTTATTATACATCGACAATAGAATTGCTATTTCCACAACTACATGTGGCTACACTGTTCCCCACTATTGTGTGTGGGCTGATATTGTTTATCATTGTTTCCATTATAAATATTGTTGCCATTCGCCGCAAAGTAAATGGCATTTGGATGCACCGCGCATGATGGAAGGAACTTCGTACAATTTAATCACTGTCTTAGGACCAACAGCATCGGGAAAAACTACCTTTGCTGCGGCTCTTGCTTATCATTTGGATACAGAGATTATCAGTGCGGATTCGCGCCAACTATACCGTGGAATGGATATAGGCACCGGAAAAGATTTGGAAGAATATATCGTTGGTGGCAAACAAATACCTTATCATTTAATAGACATTGCCAACCCAGGTTATCGATACAATCTTTTTGAATACCAACGCGATTTTCTTACTGCCTACAATGAGATACGGTCAAAAGACAAGCTACCGATACTTTGTGGGGGCACGGGACTTTATATAGAATCGGTACTGAAATCCTATCGTATGCAGCCTGTTCCGGAAAATCTTCCATTGCGTCAAGAACTTGAGAATAAGTCGCTCGACGAACTCACATCCATGCTTGCAACAATGAAGCAACTACATAATACGACTGACGTCGACACTGTTAAGCGTGCAATAAGAGCTATTGAAATTCAAACATATTACAAAGAGCATCCCGTTGAAGAGAGAGAGTTTCCTGATATAAAATCTCTGACGATAGGCATTAACATCGATCGTGACCTTCGCCGTGAAAAGATAACCCGCAGGTTGCATCAGCGCCTCGATGGTGGCATGATAGACGAAATAAAAAGATTACTGGCACAAGGCATTACACCCACCGATCTTATCTATTATGGTTTGGAATACAAATATCTTACCCTCTATGTTACAGGGCAACTCACCTATAATGAAATGTTCACTCAACTCGAGATAGCTATCCATCAATTTGCGAAGCGCCAAATGACATGGTTTCGGGGGATGGAACGGCGTGGCACCTCTATTCATTGGATAGACGCTTCTCTGCCTCTTAAAGAGAAAATAGATCGAGTGAAAGCATTGCTTTCCGAATAATAACACTTGAATTAATTATACTCTTCTTTTCATCGAATCATTATAATTAAGTATCTTTGAACAATTCCAAACAACAAATATCATTCCTTAATTATGAAAAGATTTAAACCTTGTATGTTTTTTGCATTGCTACTTGCAATGTTTTCAATCAATTCTAAAGCCGCAGTTCCTGTATATGTGTGGCAATCCTGGGATAAAAATACGACTGCAGAATCGTTGCGCAGTGATTTTGCAAAGTGGAAACAACATGGCGTAGTTGGTATCTGCTTTAACGCCGGATTTGATATCGAAAAAATAAAAGTTGCTTCTCAGGAGGCAAAGAATGCAGGGCTCGTTTATCATGCGTGGATTCCTTGCATGATACAAACCGAATGCGACTCTACATGGTATACTGTCAATCGTCTAGGACAGTCCGCTTATTCGACCCAAGCTTACGTGCCCCACTACAAATTTCTTGACCCTCGCAACCCACAAGTTCAAGAGTATCTTATCAATAAATACAAAGAAGTAGCAGCAATTCCGGATGTTGATTATGTCCAATTGGATTATATTCGCTATGCTGACGTAATTTTGGCAAAAGGGCTTTGGAAAAAGTATGGACTAGTAATGAAACATGAGTATCTTACTGCCGACTATTGCTATTGCAAAGACTGCGTAGCAGCTTTCAAGACCCAGACCGGCATAGATATTACCAAAGTCAAAGATCCTTCAAAGTGCAAGGCGTGGGCACAGTTTCGCTGTGATGCCGTAACTTCGTTTGTCAACAAACTGGCAGAAGCCATTCATGCAGAAGGAAAGAAAGTAAGTGCCGACGTATTTCCCGGTCCCTATTCACATGCGGTGAAAATGGTTCGCCAAGAATGGAACAAATGGAAAATAGATGCCTTTTTCCCGATGAATTACAATGATTTCTATCTACAAAAAACCTCATGGGTAGGCAAAGTCACTCGCGAAGGTGTCAAATCTGTTAATGGTGCAATTCCTGTATATAGCGGCTTGTTTATATGCAATGACTGGCAGCACAAGGCAAGCGTAGTAGATCCCGAAAACTCCGGATTGCTACCTTCAGAAATCGGAGAAGCTATCATCGGTTCGATGAAAGCCGGTGGCGCGGGTATTTGTCTATTCACCGCAAATAGTATGACACCCGAACATTGGAAAGCTCTAGATGAAGCGATCCAAAAATGGAATAATCGGTAATCGATATTTCTTCGAAAAGAGACGTCCTAAATAGACAAAACACAATGGGGAGATGGATATATGAATTCAATTCGTATCTATCTCCCCTTTTGCTATAATAACCTTACAATACTGCGCACATCACTCCTATTGAATAATATCGAACAAGCACACACTCCACTTCATCCCGCTTATTCGTAGATATGCTTTCATAAAAGGACTCTTTTTGTTATAAGATTGTATTAATATTTATATTGCGTGAAGACTGAGCCGAAATTGAGATTCTTTTTTTGTTATTACTTTATTTTTTATTATCTTGCGCTCTATAAACAGGATAATTTTGGTTTTTCACTAGCATAATACAAAAATGAAACAGACAAAAATAGTAGCATCCATCAGCGATCGCCGATGCGACGTAGGCTTTATTCGCCAACTTTTTGATGCAGGAATGAATGTCGTAAGAATGAATACGGCTCATGCTGGACCAGAGGGTATTAAAACTATTATAAAAAATACACGTGCAGTATCTCGTCACATAGCTTTATTGATTGATACTAAAGGACCGGAAATTCGCTCTTCCGGTTGTGAGAATCCTATTCTTTATAAGCAAGGAGAACGAGTAAAGATTCGCTATTCGGAAGATGATACTACACACGATATAATCAATGTATCGTATCCAGGTCTTGCAGAAGATGTTTCAGTTGGATCGGACATTCTTTTCGACGATGGAGCGCTGGATATGAAAGTAATAGCAAAAGAATCTAATGCTCTTATCGTAGATGTTCAGAACGATGGGGAATTAGGTTCTCACAAAAGTGTGAATGTCCCCGGAGCTCATATCAATCTACCAGCATTGACCGAGAAAGACAAGCACAATATACTTTTGGCCATAGATCAAGACATAGATTTTATTGCACATTCTTTTGTGCGTAGCAAAGAAGATGTTCTTGCCGTTCAGGAGATATTAGACGAAAATCATAGCCCAATAAAGATTATCTCTAAAATTGAAAATCAGGAAGGTGTTGACAATATAGATGAAATCATTGAGGCCTCTTATGGCATTATGATTGCCCGAGGAGATCTAGGCATCGAAGTTCCTATCGAATGCATACCGGGAATTCAGCGAATGATCATTCGCAAATGTATTGTTGCCAAGAAGCCAGTTATCGTAGCGACACAAATGCTACATACGATGATCAACAATCCACGCCCTACTCGTGCCGAAGTAACAGACATAGCCAATGCTATTTATTATCGTACGGATGCACTGATGTTGAGTGGCGAAACAGCCTCAGGAAAATATCCTGTTGAAGCCGTAATGACAATGGCTAGAATAGCGGAGCAGGCCGAAAAAGACAAACATCCGGAAAATGATATACAAGTTCCTTTAAGCGTCGATTGCGGTGTGACCGAATTTTTAGCAAAGAACGCTATTGACGCTACAGAAAAGCTGAACGTGAAAGGTATTATTACCGATAGCAATACCGGAAGAACGGCAAGAAATCTGGCGGCATTCCGTGGGCCGAATCCAGTGCTCGCCATTTGCTACAACGAGAGATTACAGCGGCTCTTGGCATTGAGTTATGGTGTCATCCCGGTATATCAGCACGAACGCATCAGCGTACAAGATTGTTTTGTGGCAGCTTTGCGCATGTTGCGTCAGAAGGGATACATTTGCCTCAAAGACAAGATTGCTTACTTAAGTGGCAGTATGGGCGAAGGTGGTGGAACCACTTATTTGGAGATAAACAATGTAAAAGATGTTTTTGATAAATCGTATATGTTCCATTTACCTAATTTCAGTGGAGAAGAAACAAGCATAGGAAAGTAGAAAATAGCTTTCGCTACCTACTTTATCCAATTCACATATGTACCTTTTTTTGTTGTCGTATGTACGTCACGCAAAAAACATAAGGGCGTCGCCACAAAAACTAACATACGACAACGCCGCTCTTATGGTTTGTTTTGCCTACAAAAATATTTAGTTTTTATTTTTTCGTTTGTATTATAAAAATACATATCTTTGCATTCGCAATGGTTTCCTCATCACAATGAAAAGTCGTGATACGGAATTAAAAGGGAATCGGGTGTAAATCCCGGACAGTTCCCGCTGCTGTAAGTTCCAATCTCTTTGTATGAGATTTGACGGATGAGCACTCTTTGCCACTGGTTCTATATAACCGGGAAGGCGCTCATTCAGGAACAAGTCAGAAGACCTGCCTTGCTTTGACGGATTTACAGCCTGCGGGTATATGGGCTACGAATCAACAAATAAGGCATCTCTTTCCTAGCTTAAATTCTTAAGAGTTATGCATCGTTTGCTGTAAGTCCGATTTTAACTTTAATCGGATAATAGCCATGCTAAGACTTTTAGGTAGAATTATTTTGTCAAGTACACTGCTCATTTCAGCAGATTTTCCCGCTTTAACTCAAAGCCAAAATTCAATACGCCCCCTAACCATCGAGAAAGTGGTTGTTATTGGCGATCGCATCAATAAAAAAGTAATCCCTGTCCAGACACTCATCAACAAGGAATCAAAAAGACTCTGCGTCTATTTGATTGCCGATGGCGTGCGTCGTTCTCCCGGAGTTCAAATAAAGAATTATGGGAGTATCGACGGATTGAACACGACCAATATCCGAAGTATTGGAAGTCAACATGCCGAAATATTTTATGGCGATATCCCTGCCCACATCGCTTTTATCACAAAAGAATTGCAACCTATTAATAATTAATTAAACATGAAAAAATCTATTAGTAAACTAAGAAATGTGGCTATGCTATCCATAGCTATTTTAGGAGTGCTTTTTACAGCCTGTTCCAAAGAAGAAAAAGCGTATATCCTGGCGCAAGAGGATATCAAAGTAACCGAACCACAAGGCGGTTTTTCCGGCAAAGTGGGAAAACTGCTACGAATATTAGTCGAGAGTGTATCCGACGAAGGTGTTACTTATACATGGTATTTGGACGATACTGCCATTGCCCATACCAAAAATCTTGAATATACGATCGAGACAGCCGGTGAATACAAATTAATGCTTGAGGCTACACAGGGAACAAGTAAATATAACTATGAATCCAAAGTGGTGGTGGGTTTCGATGAAATAGCTCCACCAGCTGAAGGAACAACCGCTTACATCACCAAGGTCTTTGATTTTATGCCTGCCGTAGGACAGTTCACCAACATACTTCCTGAATATGTGGAAGGTGACACACAGAAAACGATGAATGAAAAGGTTCTTGCCGCTATCGGAAACAACAACAGAGGAATGATTTCCTTAGGTGGATTCGGAGGATACGTAGTAGTCGGCTTTGACCATACGATTCAGAACGTGAAAGGAAAGCGTGATTTCCGAGTATTGGGAAATGCTTTCTATGCAAATTCGAATCCGGATCCCAATGCCCCAGAGGGAGGAAGCTGTGAAGCAGGCGTGATTATGGTAGCCTATGATGCCAATAAGAATGGAGTACCAGACGACAATGAATGGTACGAGATAGCAGGAAGTGCCCACGAAGATCCGACCAAAGAGCTATGGTACGAGAAAGCGGTGAAAAGCGGTAACAATGTACACACATACTATAACTATGAAATCACTTACTATCGCCCAGACAAAGAACCTGATTCTCAAGAAAAGTGGGCTACTTATATCCGTTGGGAAGATAATCAAGGCGCCAAAGGATATAAGGTCAAAAACGGATTTCATAAGCAATGTTATTATCCTTTATGGGCAAAAGGAGACCAATTGACACTCAAAGGAACTTGTCTCCCTCAAAATGGAATTGACGAGAGTGGAAAAGGCAACTATTATGTATTGTATAAATTCCGTTATGGCTATGCAGATAATGAGAATAACTCAAAAGACGAATCAGCCATCGATATCAGCTGGGCAATAAACAGTAAAGGGCAGAAGGTTAACCTACCAGGCGTGGACTTTGTAAAGGTGTATACCGGAGTCAATCAGGAAAATGGTTGGTTGGGTGAATGTTCTACCGAAGTAACCGGAATTGAAGATTTGCACATTTTAAATGTTGATATAGACACACGTAAATAACCTGCTATATTTGCTTTCAGTATTGTACAACGGTTCATTATTAAAAGTTAAGGACGTAATGGACGTCTCACACGAGTGCGACATTAGTCTCACAGCTGTGCGACAAGTGTCTCACACGTGTGATACAGATGTCGCACACGTGTGAGACTTACGGGCCTTAAGTATGAACTTATTCTTATATGGGCAACTTATGGGAACAATCAATTACAGTTGTTACAATACGTCCGTTTTAAAAGAAAAGTAGAGGCCATATCATTGTGCGAATGTCGAATGTGACAACGACGAAGCTCCAAAAAGCATGCAAGGAATTTGGGAAAATCAATCGTATGTTGGCATACGAAACAGATGTTTGCATTGAGAAGAGATGAAAAAAGAAAGGATGCGCCAATACTGACACATCCTTTCATCATCACACTAATTACTAAAACGATTATTTTATTCTTATGCTTGCTCAATAGCTGCCTGTGCGGCTGCCACTCTTGCAATAGGCACACGGAACGGACTGCAACTTACATAGTCGAGACCTACCTTGTTGCAGAATTTAACCGATGAAGGCTCTCCGCCATGCTCACCGCAAATACCGCAACGTAGATTCGGACGTTGAGCGCGTCCATTTTCAGTTGCCATCTTTACCAACTGTCCTACACCATTCTGGTCAAGCACTTGGAATGGATCTACATCCAAAATTTTCTTTTCCAAATAGACCGGTAAGAAAGAAGCAATATCATCACGAGAGTAACCGAAAGTCATCTGCGTCAAATCGTTTGTTCCAAAAGAGAAGAATTCTGCTTTGGAAGCGATTCTACCTGCGGTAAGAGCTGCACGCGGAACTTCGATCATCGTACCTACTTTGTATTCTATACGATCTCCCATTTCTTTGAATACCAACTCAGCCTCGGCACGGATTACTTCTTCTTGAGCGGCAAATTCATAAACGATACCGGTAAGCGGAACCATAATCTCAGGAATAGCCTCAATGCCTTCTTTCTTCAACTCGAGAGCAGCCGAAAGAATAGCGCGAGTCTGCATCTGAGTGATTTCGGGATAAGTATTTCCTAAACGACAGCCACGGTGTCCCAACATAGGGTTGTGCTCGCAAAGAGACTCAACGCGCTGTTGAATATATTCGAGACTTACGTTCATTGTTTTTGCCATTTCTTCTTGTCCTTTCAAATCATGAGGAACAAACTCATGCAATGGAGGATCGAGCAGACGAACAGTGACAGGATAGCCTGCCATAACCTTAAAGATACCTTTAAAGTCTTCTTTCTGATAAGGAAGAATCTTGCCCAAGGCTTTGCGGCGTCCTTCTGCATTTTCGGCAAGAATCATTTCACGCATAGCCTTAATTTTCTCACCTTCGAAGAACATATGTTCCGTACGGCAAAGTCCAATACCAACAGCACCAAATTGACGAGCCACAGTCGCGTCATGAGGTGTATCCGCATTAGCGTACACTTTCAATCGAGCATACTTGTCGGCCAGAGTCATCAATTCTGCAAAATCGCCCGATATATCTGTAGGTCTCGTATTGACTTTACCATCATATACTTCACCAGTACTACCATTCAACGAAATATAGTCACCTTCTCTAAATATTTTGCCATCAATTTCTAAAGTGCGAGCCTTATAATCGATATTCAAAGCACCGGCACCAGACACACAACATTTGCCCATACCGCGAGCAACAACAGCTGCATGAGAAGTCATACCACCACGAGCGGTAAGAATACCTTCTGCGGCCGACATACCAGCCAAATCTTCAGGAGAAGTCTCAATGCGCACCATGATGACATTTTTCTTTTCTTCGTGCCAACGGGCAGCATCGTCTGCAAAGAACACAATCTGTCCTGTAGCAGCACCGGGAGATGCAGGAAGTCCACGAGTAAGCACCTTGGCAGTACGCAAAGCATCCTTATCGAAAATAGGATGAAGCAATTCATTCAATTTGTTCGGATCGCAACGTTCAAGCGCTGTTTTCTCGTCTATCATACCCTGATGCAATAAGTCTACAGCAATTTTAGCCATAGCCGCTCCCGTACGTTTACCGTTACGAGTCTGCAAGAACCAAAGCTTACCTTCTTGTACGGTGAACTCCATATCTTGCATATCTCTATAGTGCAATTCCAATTTTTCTTGAATTGCATTCAGTTCTTTAAATATTTCGGGCATAGCCTCTTCCATAGAGGGATATTTGGAAGCTCTTTCCTGTTCGCTAACTTCCGCAAGTTTAGCCCATCTATTGGAACCTTCAACAGAAATTTGTTGAGGTGTACGAATGCCGGCAACAACGTCTTCACCCTGAGCATTTATCAGGTATTCACCATTGAAGATATCTTCGCCGGTAGCAGCATCACGAGAGAAACAAACACCGGTAGCCGATGTATTGCCCATATTGCCAAATACCATTGCCATGACACTGACAGCAGTACCCCAATCGTCGGGTATACCTTCCATTTTGCGATAAAGAATAGCGCGTTCGTTCATCCAAGAATTGAATACGGCACAAACAGCGCCCCACAACTGATCGTAAACATTTGTTGGGAAACCTTTTCCTGTTTGTTTAAGCACAGCAGCTTTGAACTTAGTGACGAGTTGTTTGAGCTCATCAACATTCAGCTCGTTATCAATTTTAATGCCACGCTGTTTCTTTACTTCTTCAATAATTGCTTCGAACGGATCCATATCCTCTTTGCTCGTAGGCTTCATACCCAATACGACATCGCCGTACATTTGAACGAAACGGCGATAAGAATCCCATGCAAAACAAGGATTACCCGTTTTCTTTGCAAGTCCTTCTACGACTTCATCATTCAAACCGAGATTAAGAATAGTGTCCATCATTCCCGGCATAGAAGCACGAGAACCCGAACGTACAGATACTAAAAGCGGATTTGCAGGATCTCCAAACTTTGAGTGCATCAATGTTTCAACTTCCGCCATAGCTTTTATTACGTCGTCTTTCAAAAGAGAGACAATAGTTTCTTCTCCTTTTTCATAGTACTCAGTACATACCTCTGTAGTGATTGTGAATCCAGGAGGTACCGGTACACCGATCAGATTCATTTCCGCAAGGTTTGCACCTTTGCCACCAAGCAGATTGCGCATATCAGCTTTGCCCTCTGCTTTACCGTTACCAAACGTGTAAATTCTCTTTTTGTTCATAAATGTTAGGTACTTAATAAGGTTGTTTGTAATTTCTATGTTGCAAATCTAAGTAATTTCTATAAAATCCAAACAGAATAGTAAAGTTTTTTTTGGCTTTTATAGTTAAAAAACGCAGCTAGAATTATTTTATAGCCTATCTATCATATAATTCCATTTTTTTATCTATTTTTGTAGCAGAATTATTAAAATGGCGTAGAAGTGGTTAGAAAGAAAAAGGAACTTCCGTTATTGGAAGGTATTGAAATAACCGGCGTAGCTGCCGAGGGAAAAGCGTTAGCAAGAGTAAATGATTTGGTCGTATTTGTTCCGTTCGTCGTGCCGGGAGATATTGTCGATTTACAATTGACACGCAAAAAGAACAAGTATGCAGAAGCAAAAGCAGTTAAATTCATAAAGTACTCCGAGAAAAGGGCCGTTCCTTTTTGTTCGCACTTTGGTATTTGTGGTGGCTGCAAATGGCAACATTTGCCCTACGAAGAACAGCTAAAATACAAACAGCAACAAGTATTAGACAATCTGGAACGTATCGGCAAAGTAGAACTGCCGGAGATTTCGCCGATATTAGGATCGGAGCACATACAATTTTACCGTAACAAGCTCGAATTTACTTTTTCCAACAAGCGTTGGCTCACTGTTGAAGAATTGCAAAGCGACGAGATATTCGATCAACGCAATGCATTGGGATTTCATATACCCGGTTCATTCGACAAGATCCTCGATATAGACAAATGCTGGCTTCAAGACGATATATCCAATCGCCTTCGTAATACAATTCGCCAATATGCCGTAGACAATCAGATCTCTTTCTACGACCTGCGCGAACAAAGCGGTCTGCTTCGCAACGTCATTATACGTACATCGTCTACCGGCGAACTAATGGTGATTCTGATTGCCCAAGTAATAGAGCCGGAACAGAAAGAGACGTTGAACCAAGTGCTTCAATATATAAATGATAGCTTTCCAGAGATCACTTCACTAATCTATGTCATAAACAATAAGTGCAATGATTCTATCGCCGATTTAACACCTGCAGTGTTTAGCGGAAAAGACCATATCATTGAGGAGATGGAAGGACTACACTTCAAAGTGGGACCAAAATCTTTTTACCAAACCAATTCGGAACAGGCATACAATTTATACAAGATAGTGCGTAACTTTGCACAACTCACCGGTAGCGAACTGGTTTATGACTTATACACCGGAACGGGGACCATAGCCAATTTTGTATCGCACCAATCTAAAAAAGTAATCGGTATAGAATATATAGAAGAGGCCATTGAAGATGCCAAGATCAATGCAGAATTGAACAATTTAGATAACACGCTCTTCTTTGCCGGAGACATGAAAGATATGCTGACACAAGATTTCATCAATCAACATGGCCGTCCGGATGTTATCATCACCGATCCTCCACGTGCCGGAATGCACCCCGATGTCATCGATACGATTATGTTTGCCGCCCCAGATAGAATAGTCTATGTGAGTTGCAACCCAACCACTCAGGCACGAGATTTACAATTGCTTGACAGCAAATACAAAGTAATGGCGGTGCAACCTGTCGACATGTTCCCTCATACACAACATGTCGAGAATGTAGTATTACTGAAACTTAGAGAACAATAATAATAAACGATAACGATGGATCAATTAAACAGTCTGGGACATCACACCGAATATGCCAAAGATTATGCTCCCGAAGTATTGGAAACTTTTGAGAACAAACATCCTGAAAATGATTATTGGGTGCGTTTCAACTGCCCTGAGTTTACAAGTCTTTGCCCTATTACAGGACAACCCGACTTTGCAGAAATACGCATCAGCTACATACCCGCTCAAAAAATGGTAGAAAGCAAAAGCTTGAAACTATATCTGTTCAGTTTTCGCAACCACGGTGCTTTTCACGAAGACTGCGTCAATATCATCATGAAAGATTTAATCAAGCTAATGGAGCCAAAATATATAGAAATAACCGGTTTCTTTTTGCCGAGAGGTGGCATATCAATACACCCTTACGCCAACTACGGACAGCCGGGCACCAAATTCGAGAAGATAGCCGATCAAAGGCTTGCCAATTACGAACGATAAAAACAGGAAAGACTATTTCACTGTTCAACATCCGGAACGTAGCAATGCATCTGTATTAGAAAGACTATTATAATAAGAGAATTACTGCAAATTTCCAAAATTATAAGTTCCCTTTCTTAGGACCTTACCATCCTTATCCATTTCGATAAATGGACCGTGCCGTTTGCCTTGTTTGAAAAAGCCTTCGAAGCGCACTCCATTCTTATTGGTCTCAATACCTGCGCCATCTTGAAGGCCATCTACAAAATGCCCTTTGTAACGAGTGCCGTCGAGCGAGACAAGTTCGCCTTGTCCATTAGGTTTATCGTTTTTCCATTCTCCGGTATAAACATCGCCATTGCTCCACTTATAAGTACCGTTTCCTTCGCGAACATTATTTTTCCAATTGCCCTCATAGACCGCCCCATTGACCCATGTCAATGTGCCTTGTCCCTCTTGAACGCCGTCTTTGAAATGCCCAATGTATTTATCGCCGTTAGCATGATAATAAGTACCTACACCGGTTCGTTCTCCTTGCTGATATTCGCCTTCGTATCGATCACCACCCAAATAAGAGACACCACGTCCATGCTGTAGATCATCTACCCACTCACCTATGTATTTATCGCCATTGGTATATTGGAATGCACCCTTTCCTTCGCGAATATCATTCTTCCAATCGCCGTCATACTTACAACCGTCATTCCACACAATAACTCCCTTACCATTCTTTTTATCGTTCATCCATTGGCCTTCGTATTTGGAGCCATCGCGCCACGAATAAGTGCCCTTGCCTTGACGTTTATCTTTTATCCAATCGCCATCATACGCATCGCCATTATGATAATACATCGTACCACGACCTTGCTGAAGATCCTGATACCACATTCCGTCATAACGATTATTATCCGAGAAATAAAAGATTCCGTGTCCATGACGTACGTTATGGAACCACTGCCCTTCGTATTTTTCTCCTTCGGCAGTCGTATACACACCACTTCCTTCACGCATACCATTCACATAGTCACCTTCGTACGTATCTTTGTTTTTGAAAATGGTTTTTCCTTTACCGTAAGGCTTGCCCTTTCGCAATTCACCATTATAAACCGAACCATCTTTAAAAGTATAGCTCCCTATTTCAGTATCGGCAGAAAGGGCATTCTTCACCTTGTTGAAGAATCCGCCATTATTTTGTGCTTGAAGATCCTTGGGAAAACAAGCAAAAAGGATAACAATTGTTGTATAAAATATTTTCTTCAAAACTTTCATACGGCAAATATACTATTTTTAATGAAAAATGAAAATGAATAGCCCCTTTTTAAAGGTTCTTTTTACCGGATATGACTTCTTTTAAATTCTCTTTACATAAATATTGGCATGCTAAACGCTGCAATTCTTGAGGTGTCACCGTTTGTATGGCTTTCAATTCGTCGGAAGGAAAGCTATCGGATAAATGATTAATAAACTGCATTTGATATACATCAGCAGCACTAAAAGACAGTTCCATTGTACGACACAAAGCACCCGTCATGTAATTGCGGACAATAGTCAGTTCTTCTTCACTAACCAATTCGTTTTGCAAACGATCTATCTCTTGATATACCTCCTTAATGAGGGGCTCTACATATTGCTCGCTCACTTCGGCTGTAATAATCAGCAAACTGCTATCAGGTTCGTGCGAAAAGCCCGAATAAATGCCATAAGTGTAACCTTTCTCTTCACGGATATTCGACATGAGTCTACTGCCAAAATAACCTCCCAAAATAGTAACGAGTACATTGAACTTATGGTAATCGGGATGGTGTTGATCAATAGTGTGCATACCTAATTTGACAGAACTCTGTTGAGAATTAGAACGTTCTTCAAATATGCGTTTATTATCGGATGTTTTTATATCAAAATTCGAGAAAGTTATACCCTTCTGACTATTGCCGAAAGGGGCAGTACCGAAAAATTGCTCCGTTTGGGCAACGATACGGTCTGTTATTTTACCGGAAAGAACAATATAACAGTTATTAGAATTGTAGTACGTATCAAAATAGCGACGCAACATATCCGTATTCAATTTATCGAAGTCAGCCTCAGTCGTTCTGCTACCCATCGGATGAGCGTCACCATAAAGCGCATTGCGTAGATTACGCATTGTAACATATTTGGCCTGCGTACTATTTATTTGAAATTTCTGCAATTCTCTATTGAGAAGCACTCCATATTCTTTCTCCGAGAAAACAGGCTCTTCTATAATAGACTCCAAAAGCCCTAAAGTTTGCTCAAAATATTTGTTCAAGCAATAAGCAGTGATATATGAATACTGAGGAAACAACGACAATTCAAGCATCGAACCATAAAAATCAAATTTCTCTGCAATCTGCGACGAGGTATATTTTGCAGTGCCCTCGCGCAGCATAGAATTTGTAAAAAGAGCTTGTAACTTCTGATCTTGAGTCCAATAACCACCACCGAACATAAAGTCTATACGCGACACATTTTGTTCTTCCGAATTGATTATCATCAAGGGTATACCATTAGGCAATACAATACGCTGTACCGGAAGCAGACCTATTTCAGAAAGCTCTTTGGTCTTGGGTTGTTGAGTTCGATCCATTATTCTGTTGTTTGTTTTAAAAAGTCTTCGGCACGCAATAAATCTTGTGGCGTGTCAATCCCAATCGTTTCGATGTTTGTGATACCTACCTTGATACGATAGCCACCCTGTAGCCAGCGCAACTGTTCAAGAGACTCGGCCTTTTCTAACGAAGACATGGGCAATTGGGTTATTTCGCGAAGCACCTCATTGCGATAAGCATACAACCCTATGTGCTTATAATATATATGATTTTGAAGCCATGTTTGTTTGTCGGCATTGCGTTGATATGGAATAATAGAACGAGAAAAATACATTGCGTTCATATTATGATCAACCACCACCTTCGGCGAATTCACATTTTCGAGTAATTCGAAAGAACTATCCGCACTGAAAGGTTTCACTAACGTAGCTATCTGTGTTTGGGGATCATCAAAACAATGCTTTACGGTATCCAATTGTTCCGATTGAATGAAAGGTTCGTCGCCTTGTATATTGATCACTACATCGTAGCCGTTTCCAATCTTTGTATAAGCTTCATAGCAACGATCCGTACCGCTCTTATGATCGACAGACGTCATAACCGCCTTTCCACCAAATGCGACGACAGCTTGATAGATTCGTTCATCGTCGGTTGCTACCCACGCATCATCAAGAATATCGTTCACTCTACGATACACTCTTTCTATAATAGTCTTTCCACCAAGCACCGCCAAAGGCTTGCCCGGAAAACGAGTAGACGCATATCGTGCCGGAATAATTCCTAAAAAATTCATCTTTATTGCTATTTGTTTATATCATTCAAATAAATCGTCAATTCCTTGCTCTCCCCCATTCGCTCCTTTATCGGGTGTTGCTATTGGAGCACTGCCACATGGATCAAAGCCATTCGGTATCTGAAATTTCTCGTTCAGTTTGTACTTGAGGGCTTTGTCGGCATAAACTTTCTTCATATAGATGCCCCAAATAGGAAGTGCCATGGACGAACCTTGTCCATAAGTCATTGTATCAAAGTGAATATCTCTATTTTCACCTCCTACCCATACGCCGGTGACCAGCGATGGTGTAAAGCCGATAAACCAACCGTCGGAATTACGATTCGAAGTTCCTGTTTTACCACAAACATCTGCCGAAATGTATCGCCGCACTCGCCCTGCCGTACCATGATTGACAACTTCTCTAAGCATGATCAACATTTTGTAAGCACTATTGGCACTGATTACCTCACTCATACGGGGAGTGAAAGTCGAAATCACATTTCCCTTACTATCTTCTATCTTCGTAACAAAAAGAGGAGCCACCCGTATGCCTTTATCGGCAAAAGCGGTATATGCGCTCACCATTTCACCCACCGATATATCACAAGGACCGAGGCACAACGAAACGGTAGGCTGAATATTCTGATTTTCTACCCCGAAGCTATGAATAAGCCGGACAAAAGCATAAGGATTAAGTTTACTCATCAAATAAGCCGATATCCAGTTGTTAGAGTTGGCAAGCCCCCATTTCAGGGTAACGATTTCCCCATAATTCCGTCTGCTAGCATTTCGAGGACTCCATGCCTTGCCATTCTCGTCAATAAGTGTCTGTTCTACATTCCGAGTCACATCACACGGTGAATAACCGTTTTCCATAGCCAAAGTATACAAGAAAGGTTTGATGGTAGAGCCCACTTGACGGCGTCCCACCATTGCCATATCATATTGGAAGAAATTAAAGTTCGGCCCACCGACATACGCCTTGACATATCCTGTCACAGGATCCATCGACATAAATCCGGCACGCAAGTAGAACTGATAATATTTGATACTATCAAGAGGTGTCATCACCGTATCCTTCTCACCGTGCCAAGTAAATACCGACATCGGTTCGGGAGTATGGAATGCCTTTTTGATTTGCTCTTCCGAGCATCCGGCAGCCTTCATATCGTGATATCGACCGCTTTGCTTGATATACCTGCTCAGTATGCTATTGACTTGCTGTTTGGAAAGCTGGTTGGTAAATGGAGCCGTCGGACGTCCACTCTTTTCTTTAAAGAACAAAGGTTGTAAGTAATGTCCCAAATGTTCTTCTACCGCTTCCTCTGCATATTTTTGCATGTGCGAATTAATCGTTGTATAAATTTTCAATCCATCCGTATAGATATTGTAGTTGGTGCCGTCGGATTTCTTATTTTTATCGCACCAGCCATAGAGTGGATTAGTCTCCCAAGCCAACGAATCTTGATAATATTTTTGATGATCGTAGGAAGGATAATCATTTCTAGACGGTTTATGAGCCGTCATCATAATACGTAGATGTTCTCTGAAGTAAGTGGCAAGCCCCTCTTTATGATCAACCCTGTGATAACGAAGTGTAAGAGGCAGAGCCTGCAAAGAGTTGCACTCGGCATCCGACAGATAACCCGCCTTACGCATCTGATCAAGCACCACATTGCGCCGTTGTCGAGTACGCTCATTATATCTCACAGGATTAAAATAAGATGAGTTTTTGCACATACCGATAAGCGTAGCCGCTTCTTCGGTTTTCAGATCTTTCGGCAAACAACCGAAGTAGGTATATGCCGCAGTTTTTATACCGACTGCATTATTTAGAAAATCAAACTTATTGAGATACATCGTCAGAATCTCTTCCTTCGTGTAATATCTTTCGAGCCGCACGGCAATCACCCATTCGATAGGTTTCTGAAAAAGACGTTGCATAGAAGTTGTTGCTTGTTCCTCCGTAAAAAGTTGCTTGGCAAGCTGTTGAGTGATAGTACTACCACCACCGGCATTTTTCTGCTGAAAGATACCGCGTTTTACAACAGCACGCATCAATGCTTTGGCATCAATGCCCGAATGCTCTCTAAAACGAATATCTTCGGTAGCTATCAATGCATTGATCAAGCTGGAAGGCAACTCTCTATACGAGCTATAAACTCTATTTTCCTTATTAAGCGACCATGTACCGAGAACCACGCCATCATCCGAAAGAATTTCAGTAGCAAACTTGTAATTCGGATTTTCCAGCTCCTCGATGTCGGGCATATAGCCTATCCATCCATGAGCAATAGCAAAAAAGAGGATAAAAATTGATAATGTGATAACACCTAAAAATATCCAGAATCCTTTTATTATTTTCTTAACCATAGCGTGCCTAATATATTCAAAATGCAAATGTAGACATAAAACTTTATTTTTGGAAAAGATTCATCAAATAGTTGTTTGTTGGATAAATATTAATTAGTAATTTTACAACGCAAAAAGATGAAAATAAAATATGCAAAACATGGAAAATAGGAGTTTAGTAACCATCGCAGACTATAGTAAAGAAAAAATACTCTACATGCTACAGATGGCAGCGGAATTTGAGAAGAATCCTAACCGCAATTTACTGAGAAGTAAAGTTGTAGCAACCCTTTTCTTCGAACCGTCAACACGTACGCGTTTGAGTTTCGAAACAGCAGCCAATCGACTTCAGGCTCGGGTCATCGGTTTCAGTGACCCAAAAGCTACCAGTTCTTCGAAAGGAGAATCGTTGAAAGATACGATTATGATGGTGAGCAACTATGCCGACGTCATCGTAATGCGCCATTACTTGGAAGGAGCAGCCCAATATGCCAGCGAGATAGCTCCCGTACCGGTAGTCAACGCAGGTGATGGAGCCAATCAGCATCCATCTCAAACAATGCTCGACTTATATTCCATTTACAAGACTCAAGGAACACTGGAAAATCTAAATATCTTTTTGGTGGGAGATTTAAAATATGGACGTACAGTGCATTCTCTTATTCAGGCAATGCGCCACTTCAACCCGACTTTCCATTTTGTAGCTCCCCAAGAACTTAAAATGCCCGAAGAATACAAGATTTATTGCAGAGAATATCAAATAAAATACGAAGAACATTCAGAATTTACCGCAGAGACTATTCAAGATGCAGACATTCTGTATATGACCAGAGTACAACGTGAACGATTCACGGATCTGATGGAATACGAGCGGGTAAAAAATGTCTTCATTCTGCGCAACTCCATGCTGGCAACGACCCGCCCCAACCTGAAGATTCTTCATCCGCTACCGAGGGTGAACGAAATTTCTTATGATGTGGACGAGAGCCCTAAAGCATACTACTACCAACAAGCCCACAACGGACTATTTGCCCGCCAAGCTATACTTTGCGATGTACTAGGCATTACGTTAGACGAAATCAAAAAAGAACAATGAGCAATATTATCAATAAACGAGAATTACAAGTAGCCGCTATCGAAAACGGTACTGTTATCGACCATATTCCCGCCGAAAGGTTATTTTCGGTCGTATCTTTACTAGGTTTGCAACAAATGGGCAACAAAATTACCATCGGTTTCAACTTTGATAGCAAAAAGCTAGGCAAAAAAGGCCTCATCAAAATAGCCGACAAGTTTCTCACCGATGATGAACTAAATCGCCTGTCGATAATTGCCCCGCATATAGTAATGAGTATCATACGGGACTTTAAGGTCGTTGAAAAACATAATGTCGAAATGCCTTCTCTTTTGCGTGGCATCGTTAAATGCACCAATCCGAAATGCATCACCAACAACGAACCCATGCAAACCCTTTTCCAAGTAGTAGATAAAGACAACTGCGTCATTCGCTGTCACTACTGCGAGAAAGAGCAACAACGTAACGAAATACAAATTTTATAACAAGCCTATGAGACAAGATTTCAAACCGGGGACTATGATTTATCCCTTACCGGCCGTACTTGTCAGTTGTGGCAACGATGAATCCGAATATAATGTTTTCACCGTGGCATGGACAGGTACCATTTGTTCCAATCCACCCATGTGTTATATTTCGGTACGCCCATCACGCCATTCATATCCTATTATTAAAAAGAATATGGAATTTGTCATCAATCTGACAACGGCCGAAATGGCGCGAGCTACCGATTGGTGCGGAGTTCGTTCGGGAGACGACTACAATAAGTTCAAAGAAATGAATCTTACACCAGGCAAGTGTTCCATAGTAAAAGCTCCACTAATAGAAGAATCGCCACTTTGCATCGAATGCAGAGTCAAGGAAGTGATGTCGCTCGGTTCTCACGATATGTTTATTGCCGATGTTGTCAATATTCGAATAGATGACAAATACATGCAAGAAGACGGACGGTTTGACTTGGCGGCTTCCGGATTAATGGCTTATGTACATGGCGGATACTTCAATCTGGGTAATAAAATAGGCAAGTTCGGATGGTCGGTCGAAAAGAAAAAATAATCTTTATACTCGGTACGGCAATTGCGCTATGCCTGTCAGTACCAAGCATTGCAACAGCTCAAACCTTGGAACGTGGTAAAAAAGAAATTGCCACGCGCCAAATGAGATATAATAAGAAATTCAATTTCGGTGTAAAAGGAGGCTTCCGTTCCACCACTTATATCGTATCCGACCTTTTAATTGCCGGACAAAGAGTAGAAGACCCACAAAAGAATTATCTTCTCGGTTACTATGCCTCGCTCTTCACACGTTTTAATTTCAAGCACAAGTTCTTGCAAGCCGAAATATCATATAATATCGACCGTGCCGAAGTGCTTCTAAACAAAGGTATACCCAGCAGCAGTAGTGCACTTATTCGCAACGTCACAAGCAATATACAATCAATCAGCTTTCCGCTAATGTGCGGGTTTTATATTGTTCGAGAGGGACCATATACACTCTCCGTCTTTTTAGGTCCCAAAGCAGAGTATATTGTGAAATCCAATGTTGATTACAAGAATTTCGAACAACAAAACATCAAAGAGAAACTACACCCGCTCAATCTTGCTATTGTCAGTGGTGTATCAGTCAGTATTTCGAAGGTCTTTTTCGATTTTCGATACGAGCAAGAGATGATGAATATATCCAAATCCGTAAGCTATAGCCCGCAGCCAAATGAGAGCGGTACAGGGGCAGGAAACATCATATTTCATAGGCGCGGCAGTTCGTTAAGTTTTTCGTTCGGTGTACTTTTTTAGCAGAAATATTCTTGGTGTTTTTCTTGCGGTCTGATTATTTTTGCCTAATTTTGCAACATAATGAAAGAATAATATAGTAAATAGCTCATTAATCTTTACCTATTTTTAAACATAATGAAAAGAGACGATTTAATTTTCAACATCATTGAAAAAGAGCATCAGCGTCAGTTGAAAGGCATTGAGTTAATCGCTTCAGAGAATTTCGTAAGCGATGAAGTTATGCAGGCAATGGGATCTTGCCTTACTAACAAGTATGCAGAAGGTTATCCCGGCAAACGTTATTATGGAGGCTGCGAAGTTGTCGACGAAAGCGAAACATTGGCTATCGAACGCATCGAACAACTTTTTGATGCCGAATACGCCAACGTACAACCCCACTCCGGCGCCCAAGCCAATGCGGCTGTATTCCTAGCAGTACTCAATCCCGGCGAGAAATTCATGGGATTAAACTTAGCTCACGGCGGACACTTGTCTCACGGCTCGCTAGTCAACACATCGGGCATTATCTACGAGCCTCACGAATACAATCTAAATCGCGAAACAGGACGTGTAGACTACGACGAGATGGAGCAGATAGCTCTTCGTGAACGCCCTAAAATGATTATTGGCGGAGGTTCGGCCTACTCTCGTGAATGGGACTATAAAAGAATGCGTGAGATTGCCGATAAGATAGGTGCCATTTTGATGATTGATATGGCTCATCCGGCAGGTCTTATTGCAGCCGGACTACTCGACAATCCATTGAAATATGCCCACATCGTAACTTCTACTACTCACAAGACATTGCGTGGACCTCGTGGAGGTATCATCCTGATGGGAAAAGATTTCGACAATCCATGGGGCAAAACAACTCCTAAAGGCGAAATCAAAAAGATGTCGGCATTGCTCAACTCTGCCGTATTCCCCGGAACGCAAGGTGGTCCGCTCGAGCATGTCATCGCCGCTAAAGCTGTAGCTTTCGGCGAAGCATTGCAACCCGAGTTTAAAGAATACCAACAGCAAGTGAAGAAAAATGCTGCTGTACTGGCTCAAGAATTAATAAACCGTGGCTTTGATATCGTATCAGGCGGCACAGACAATCACTCTATGTTGGTTGACTTGCGCAGCAAATTCCCGGATTTGACCGGTAAGGTTGCCGAAAAAGTGTTAGTTTCTGCCGATATTACCGTTAATAAAAACATGGTACCATTCGATTCTCGTTCCGCATTCCAAACATCAGGTATACGTCTGGGCACTCCAGCTATTACCACCCGCGGTGCCAAAGAAGAATTGATGGGCGAAATAGCAGAAATGATAGAAACCGTTCTGTCGAATGTAGAAAATGAAGCCGTTATCGCAAAAGTACGTGCACACGTCAATGAGATGATGGTAAAATATCCGATATTCGCATATTAAAAGAAATCGATTCTTCGATATATTCTTAATCATAAAAAGTAAAGAAGGCTGTGCTTGCTAGCACAGCCTTCTCTATTTAGTATTATCACACCAGAGCCAAAAGAGACTGAAAACTAAAGGAATAGTAGCTTTAAAAAGAACGTTTATACCCTACTAAATCGTCATATGTTAGTTTTTTCGGTGACGTCCTTAAGTTTTTTTGAAAACGTATGGACCTAAAACTTTTTAGGAGCATATGTCATTTCAGAAGGTTAAAGACCTTGTTTTAGCCTATGAACGAACAGAAAATAATAAAGGTTACCGCACATCGGTACCGACAGAATGAAGTGTAATAATTACTACTTCGGCGGGAGCCCCCGACCTGATAGGTATTCTGGAAGTGCCAATACCGTTGGTAATAATGATCGGAATACCTTGAGAAGTATATTTCAATCCCGTTAGAAATCTTTCACCATATTTCGAAGGAACCTTCGGTGCATGACCGAAAATGAGCACTTGCCCTCCGTGGGTATGACCGGCAAGCACCAAATCGGCATTCGTGGTAAGATAATCTTCGGCATAATCGGGAGTATGAGTCAGCAAAATAACAAAATCCTTATCATGAAGAGAGACAGTGGGACATTCTGCTATTCTCTTTACCGTAGCCTCATCGGTTGCTGTCGAATTTTCGATACCTGCCAATATCAGGGGAGCACCGTCCCGATAGACCGTATCGCATTTTTGTTCCAAAAGATGGATTCCACGAACAGCCATTGACTGACGAATATCATCCGTGCAACGTTCATAATCATTATTGCCCAACACGGCATAAATTCCCAATTGGGGCTTTGCCGCTTTAATAGAATCGAATAATTCTTCTACATATTGACAACCTTCCTGATAATCGCCTCCCATAAGTAAAAGATCCGGATTCTGGTCGCGCAGTAGCCTAATGAGCGAAGGCAGGCCTTTTTCATCAAACAAACTTTTGTAATGCGTATCTGAAATGAAAGCAATACGACAACCATCAAATGCTTTGGGCACATCGGGATGCGTAAAGCTATAATTCACTACCCTACTTATCTCTTTATAACGATTAGGTAATTTTATAACTGTCCGCTTAATCTGGGCCGGCGAAACGATACTATCACCAACGGCAGCCCGAGTTGCCTGCGCCGAGCACACCAGAAAAGCAACAAAGCAAGTCATCAAAAAATGTTTCATACATCTACCTTTTATTATCATAGCAAATATAATTTTTTCTACCCAAAAAAGGAACATCTCAGCACAATATTATCGGGATACAGAAGATAAGACACCTTATTTATTAAAATATATTAAAAACATAGACCAATATTCCATTAGACAAAGAAAAAGAGATAAATTTGCACCCGCATTAACAGAAACAGCCACCGTATTCATTTTGTTGTGCTTCATACAAAAGGAGAGATGCTCGAGTGGTTGAAGAGGCACGCCTGGAAAGCGTGTAAACCCCTAAAGGGTTTCGCGGGTTCGAATCCCGCTTTCTCCGCAAAGTTCCTTTTTCCCATCTCTACCATATTATAGTTGAGATGGGATTTTTTTATCGTAACATGATCTCATTTTCTTTTAAGCGTAGAAGGTTGCGACAATCGCAAACTGCTGATAACAGCAGCCAAAAGTGCAAATCCAGCCCCAACCAACAAGCAGGTAACAGTTCCTCTCTCCGGCGAAATGATCATACCCAGCAGTAATGCAACCATTGTCGTACCGGTGGTTTGCCCTAATAATCGAGCCATTCCTAACATGCCACTGGCTCCACCCGAACGTTTGGGTGGTGCGGAAGAGATAATCGTACCGTTGTTGGGTGTTTGAAAGAACCCGAAACCAAAGCCGCACAACATAAGTCTGGGGACAATGGTGATAGCCTGAGTACTCGCATCGATAAACGAAAGAGAAACCAATCCAATGAAGAAGGCCGTCATACCGATACTGCCCAATATGCCCGGGTGTATTCTATCGGCAAGAACTCCTGCCAAAGGTGCCGCAAACAACGTAGTAAGCGGCCATGAAGTAAGCAGCATGCCCGTGAGCACCTCGTTATAGCCCAACGTGTCTTGAAAGAAAAAAGGAAGCGAAACCATTGCCAGCATCTGAGCGGAAAAAGAACAGATAGACGTAATGATAGAAAGACTGAATATGGGTATACGCAATAAATCGAGTGGTAACAGCGGAGACTTCTGATGCAATTCCCGATGTATGTAGAAGGTTCCGATGATCGCAACAACACTTAGCGACAGAAACAAATGCGTATGTGTTCCCTTATGAGCAAAACCCTCGAGAGAGTAAATGAGCAAACCAAAGAACAATGCATTGGCAATAGAACTGACATAATCGAAACGATGCTTATTTCGTATCTCGAGACGAGGCAGATAGCGTATACCCAACACCAGAGAGATAAGTCCCAACGGTATATTAATGGCAAAAAGCCAATGCCAAGAAGCAATAGTAAGAATGGCTCCGGCCACTGTAGGGCCAGCAGCTGCCGAAATAGCAACAATCATAGCATTGATTGCCATACCTCGAGCCAATTTACTCTCAGGATATATATACCTTAACTGTGCCGTATTCACGCTGGTCAATGCCGCAGCACTCAGTCCCTGAAAGAAACGAGCAGTAGTCAATGTCACAAAATCGCCAGACAAGGCACAGACCAACGAGGTGATGCAAAAGAAAAAGATACCGGAAAGATAGACCTTGCGGTAACCCCATATCTCACCCAAGGCCGAAAAAGAAAGCAAGGAAATAACAATAGCAAGCTGATAAATATTGACGATCCAAGTCGTCATAGAAGGCGTGGTACCAAAGTCGTGTGACAAGGTGGGCAAAACCACATTCATAATATTGACATCCAGCACAGACATGCAAAGAGCAAAGCCTATGGAGAGGACTGCAAAGACACGTTCTTTCAATGGAAGTCCATCCGTCTCATCTATTTTTAAATGTATTCTTTCGGGCATTTATTTCAGCAATTCTATACGTTGTGCTTCACTTTCAAAATTGGGAGTAAACACACCTTTACCCAAATTCTTTTTGATTTCTTGTATCGACCAGAATCTCCCTCCGGCCAATTCTCGGCTTGGCGTTATTTTGCCGTCATAAACCGTGCGATGCACGAATACCAATTCTTTTTCTCGAGCGGACTGAAAGACATAATGCGTTATTGTTTCGGGCTCGAAATCGGTCATACCAAGTTCTTCTTGCACTTCTCGCTTCAACGCCTGTTCTACGTTTTCTCCTAAATCGACATGTCCCCCTACGGCAGTATCCCATTTACCGGGTTGAATATCTTTCCATTCGGGACGCAATTGCAGATAAAGTTCTCCTTTCGAATTAAACACATGCAGGTGCACAACAGGATGCAATAACATACTCCCACTGTGGCATTCGCCGCGAGTGGCCGATGCTATAATCTGTCCATCTTCGTCTACGACAGGCAATACTTCTTTTTCGTTATCCTTCATATTTGTGTATTAAAATCAATCTTATGGAATAAGCAGCGATGAATCGCCATAGCTTAAGAATCTGAAGTCGTGCCCTAAGGCATAACGGTATATCTTTTTCCAATCGCCATTGACAAATGCCGAGACCAAAAGTAATAAGGTGCTTTTGGGTTGATGAAAGTTTGTTATCATTTTACGAACAACATGATAAGTGTATCCCGGGGCAATGATAATCTGAGTGCAAGAATGGAGCACTTCGAGATGGTGACGGTCAAGATAGTCAATAATATTTTGCAATGCTTTTACGGAGGTCAATTCTTTTTCCTTCGAGACCGAATAAGGATACCACTGTTTGATGTACAAATCTTCTTCATTAGCATCGGGATTGTCCTGAAGAATAATACCGACATAATACAATGTCTCCAGAGTACGCACCGATGTAGTGCCTACAGCAACGACCTGTCCACCATGAGCGACAATGCGCTCCAATGTATGCCGCGACACTGAAATCCATTCGGTATGCATCTCATGTCCCTCTATTTCTTCACTCTTCACAGGCTTGAAAGTTCCGGCGCCTACATGCAATGTCAATTCTTCTAATTCCACCTTTTTCTGACGCAAGCACTCCATCACTTCTTCCGTAAAATGCAAACCCGCAGTAGGAGCTGCCACAGAACCCTTGATTTTAGAATACACCGTTTGATAGTTTACTTTATCGCTTTCCTGCGTTTCTCTGTTCAGATAAGGCGGGATAGGCAGTTCGCCAAATTCCTCCAGAATATCGGCAAAAGTAATATCGGTATTATCCCACGAGAACTCAATATAGTGACTTGTTCCGCGGCATTCGCCACGAGTGGCAGAAAGGGTCACGGACAAACCTTTGACTGTGAGTTGACGATGCAATGTACCTTCTTTCCATTTCTTCAGATTGCCCACAAGACAAAGCCATCCAGAATGGGATGTCTGCTGAAAATTGAGAGCATAATCGGCCGGAGCTACCGGTTCAAGACAAAACACCTCTATGAGAGCTCCAGTCTCCTTTCGAAAATGAAGACGGGCCTGAATAACCTTGGTATTATTGAATATCATTAACTCGTTCGCATCAATGTATTGAGGGAGCGAAGTAAAAACATCTTCACTCACTTCACTGTGACGATAGAGCAAAAGTTTGGAGTGATCGCGTTCAGCAAGTGGAAACTTGGCAATCCGTTCGTCAGGAAGTTCGTAATCAAAATCACTAATATGAATGTGCTTTGGATTTTCTTTCATCATTTTACTTCTTTTATTCGGCAAAATTACGGATATTTGCGGAAATATTCGAATAAAAAACTAGAAGAGATGAAAATAGGTGATAAAGTACGCTTCCTAAACGAAGTGGGAGGCGGGATTATTCAAGGATTTCAAGGAAAAGACATTGTTTTGGTAGAAGATGCCGACGGCTTTGATGTTCCTGTAAACAAAAAAGAAGTAGTTGTAATAGATACTGACAATGATAATCTAGAGCGCATACAGCCCAAAGAAAATAAAGAGTCGATAGGAAAGAGTAACAAAACACCGACACGCACAAGTTATGCTAAAGAAGAAGAGGAAGACGTCGCTTTCGAAGCACCGGTCGTAGAATTAAAAGGCGGCGATATACTTAATGTATCACTGGCTTATGTGCCGGAAGACATCAAGATTATAAATGCGACATCTTTTGATGCTTACCTCGTGAACGACAGCAATTATTATTTGCAATATGTATATATGAGCGGCGAAAACAAAGCATGGAAAGTACGCGCCAAAGGAGAAATAGCTCCCAATATGAAGACCTGGCTCGAAAGTTTCATGCAAAGTGATCTGAACGAACTGGAACATACATGCATACAGTTCATGGCCTATAAAAAAGATAAAGCCTTTGAATTACGCCCCGTTTTCGATGTGACACTGCATCTCGACACCGTGAAGTTCTATAAAATTCATTGTTTCAATCAGTCTGATTTCTTCGAACAACCGGCCATGGTTTATGATATAGTAAAAGACAACGTCCCTTACAAACAATTCAGAATATCGGGCGAAGAACTAAAACAACAAATGCTCAGCCCGAAATACTCGGAAAAGCAGAACCCGACACCTGTCATCCCGAAAGAACAAAATAACAAGGCTGAAAAATTAACGGTAGATCTACATATCGAAGAGTTGCTTGATTCGACAACGGGTATGAGCAATAGCGAAATACTCAACTATCAATTGGATAAATTTCGCGAAACAATGAAGCTCTACGAAGGACGACACGGCAAACATATTATTTTCATTCACGGAAAAGGTAACGGAATCTTGCGTACGGCTATCATCAATGAGTTGAAGAATAAGTACAATCGCTCTTGTAATTGGCAAGACGCGTCATTTCAGGAACATGGTTTTGGTGCCACAGATGTAATGATCCGCTAAACATAGCGTAATCACAGAGGCATTCAAATCTAAACTATAAATCCTTCACGAGTACTTGACTGAGTTTGTCGAAGGAAGCATCTTCATGGTCTTTCAATATCTGCCAATGAGGATTAAAACGGTGTACCTTATCTATCCTGAAAGCTTCCGATCCGTTGGTTTCAATACGATTCATAATCAAGCCTACGCTTAGCCGATAGATATCGATGGATGGTTGAAAGGCTATGTCTTCGCTTTTCTCGTCACTCAACACCTCGTGAAGTATATTTAAATCTTGAAGTGTACCCAATACCTGTTTGGTCAATCGAATAGGGATGCGATTTTCATTGGACAATTCTTCGGCAGTATAAGGTTTCTGGCCCTTCGCAAAACGTTTGGCAATGAGCGAGGTGATAACAATGCAGACAAAACTAAAGTAGCGATGACTGATATTACGAGTATCTTTATCGTAACTAAAGTTCTTGATATTCTGTGAGGCATAAGTCATTTGTACACCGAACAGACAGATAGACCACGAAACCTGCATCCATAGTAATAGCAACGGCAATGCGGCAAAACTACCATAAATAGCGTTATAGCGAGAGACCGAAACCTGACCGGCAATATACAAGAATTGCAAACCCTGAAAAGCCGAACCGGCTAGAATACCCGGAATGATGGCATGGCGTATCTTCACCTTAGTGTTAGGCATAAAGACATAGAAGCCGATGAATACACCCCAAGTAAATACAAAGGGAATAAGTTGGAACAGGAACTTGGCAATAGGCATCAACAAATCGAATGAAGCCATAGAGCGCAACATAGTCACCGAAAAGATAGACAAGCCTCCCGATACAACTATCAAGATAGGAATAAGCAAAAACATTGAAAAATAATCGGTAATCTTACGATAGACACTCCTACCCTTCTTGACGTGCCATATTTGATTGACCGTTTTCTCTATATTGGCCGACAAACTAATAACAGTCCACAACAAGAGTATCAAACCCACACCGATAAAAACCCCATTTTTAGTTTGCGACAAATATCGCTTCACAAACTCGAGAATATAATCAGTCGCTTCACCTTGCCCCGCAAGGCTGATACGAATTTGATCTTCCATCATTTTATCGAAGCCGAACCCTCTGGCAACAGCAAACAAAATAGCAAAGAGAGGAACAATAGCGAGCAATGTACTATAGGTCAAAGCCGAGGCTTTGACTACTAGACGTTCATCCACAAAGCGTTTGATACAAAGATAGAGCGTCTTCACACCAGTATAGAAGTTCTTCCTTGTCTTTGAAATATTACCATCAGAATCATGCCAAATGTCTTCTGTGATAAATTTCAACGCTTTAGATGTTTTTGTCTTTATCATCATTAGTCAAGTGCTGTTTTGCGCCAAAATAAAAAAGACAGTCAGTCTATAAGCCGGGTTCTGTTTTTCGCAAACGAAACGTCTGTCATTTATCTGAGCGGAATGTCACCAAGCCGCTTTAGCGATCTACCCTCTGACATGGGACGAGCAGCCCTCATAGCGTCAGTATACATGATCTTACAACTCCCAAGACACACGGCACGGATGTCACCACCCGCCCGGTAGGCTCTTACCCTACCTTCTCACCCTTACCATAGAATGGCGGTTATTTTCTTCTGTGTTACTCTACCCTCGCGAATAGCTTTCTGTTAGGAAGTGGAATGCTCTATGTTGCCCGGACTTTCCTCCTACACCATAGGTGCAAGCGACAAACCGACCAACTGTCGGCACAAAAGTACATATTTTATTTGAAAAATAAGAAAAAACAAAAAATATTACTATCTTTGCTACCCTATAGACCCGCTTTTAATATTCAGTATCATTTTTTAATATAGAGATATGGAGATGAAGAAGTTTTTATTATTCTATGCGTTTCTGCCTGCCTTGAGCTTGCTAGCTTGCTCAACAAACAAACCGACTATCGGTCATAATGATAGCGAAATAGACAATATCATTTCGAAAACAAAGAAAGAATTTATCCCCGATAGCCGACTTTCTGTTTATGATATCAAATCGATAAGTAATGGCAAAAAAAACATTACTATAAAAGGTTATACCATGTCCACTGAAGCAAAAAAAGTTTTGTTGCAACGTCTTGCTGCAACGGGGAAAAAGGTGACTGACAGCATTGTGCTATTACCAGACGCCTCAGTTGGGGAGAAGAGCTACGGGGTGGTCGATGTGTCGGTGTGCAATGTGCGTAGCGCCGATGACTTCTCCGCAGAGCTATCACTTCAAGCACTACTTGGAATGCCTGTACACATCATCCAAAATGGAATGTTTTATAGAGTACAGACACCCGATTTATATACAGGGTGGGTTATTCATGCCGGTATCACTCCAATGACAAAGGCTGAATACGAAAACTGGAACCGTTCTGAAAAAATCATAGTCACTTCGCACTACGGATTTGTCTATTCTCAACCCGACATCCATTCTCAATCAGTGTCGGACATTGTAAGTGGAGATCGGCTTAAATGGGAAGGCACAGAAGGCGACTTCTATAAAGTATGCTACCCCAATGGACGCATAGGCTATATCGCAAAAGATATTTCTATACCCGAGAGAGAATGGAGAAGTAGCCTTAAGCAAGATGCCGCATCAATAATTCGCACCGCCTATACACTAATGGGAATTCCATATATGTGGGGAGCCAACTCGGCAAAGGGAGCCGATTGCAGTGGATTTGTGCGTACTACTCTCTTTCTGCACGACATTATCATTCCCCGCGATGCCTCGCAAATGGCATATATCGGCGAACACATAGATATTGCTCCTGAATGTAGCAATCTACAACCTGGAGATTTGGTCTTTTTCGGACGTAAAGCTGTCGGTAACAATAAAGAACACGTATCGCACGTTGGAATTTATGTAGGCAACCAACATTTCATACACTCTCTTGGTGACGTACACGAAAGCAGTTTCAATCCCAAAGACGCTAATTATGACGCTTATGATTTAGGAAGACGTCTTCATGCTGTCCGCTTCTTACCTTATTTAAATAGAGAGCCTAATATCAATACAACAATAACTAATCCATTTTATAAATAAAATGCAGAACCGTAGAGATTTTATTAGAACAGCTGCTCTCGCAGCAGTCGGCACAGGCTTGTCTCTGAACAATGCCTTTGGTGCTTCGGCACCGTCCATGTTTTCTGTAGGTCATCATGGTAAAGGAGGAAAAATGAAATTCTCATTCTTTCCGTATGAACTGAAGTTGCAACACACTTTTACGGTAGCTTCTTTTTCTCGGACTACAACGCCTGACATACAATGCCAAATAGAATACGACGGAGTAACCGGATATGGCGAAGCATCCATGCCTCCTTACCTTGGTCAATCGGTGGAGTCGGTTTCTACATTTTTGAAAAAGGTTAACTTGGAGCAATTCAATGATCCATTCCAAATAGAAGATATTCTCTCTTATATAGACAACATCAATCCAGGAGACACAGCAGCAAAAGCAGCTGTTGATATAGCTCTACACGACTTGGTAGGTAAACTGCTCGGTGCACCGTGGTGGAAGATATGGGGGCTCGACAAATCAAAAGCACCTTCTACAACCTTCACCATAGGAATCGATACTGCCGATGTCGTTCGGGATAAGACTAAAGAATGTGCCGGTAAATTCAATATATTGAAAGTCAAAGTAGGGCGCGACAATGATAAAGAAATGATAGAGACCATACGTTCTGTCACAGACATTCCAATCGCTGTTGATGCCAACCAGGGATGGAAAGATAAACGCCAGGCTCTGGACATGATCTATTGGCTCAAAGAACATGGCATTGTTATGATAGAACAGCCTATGCCGAAAGAACAGCTAGACGATATAGCATGGATTACCCAAGCAAGTCCACTCCCCATCTATCTGGACGAATCGGTACAACGAATTCCGGATGTGCTGAAAGTAAAAGGGGCCTGCCATGGAGTGAACATAAAACTGATGAAATGTACCGGAATGCGTGAAGCATGGAAAATGACCAACCTTGCTCATGCCTTGGGCATGAGAGTAATGCTAGGCTGTATGACCGAGACATCGTGTGCCGTGAGTGCTTGCGCTCAGCTTTCTCCACTTGCCGATTTCTGCGACTTGGACGGCAATCTACTTATAGCGAACGATCGTTTCAAAGGAATGACAGTCGAGAAAGGTAAGATAACGTTGAATGACCTTCCCGGTCTGGGACTGACAAAACTATAAAGACAAATGAAAAACTTATTGGGAGCTATATTACTTTTAGTTATTGTTTGTGCCTGTTCTTCAAAAAGCAATACTGCCAGCTATAGTTGGAACAAAGATTATCACCAACGCCTGCTTACCGATTTCTGTATTACCAAATCTCAAGTAAAAGATTATATAAAGAAATACATCCCCGATGTCACTGAAGAACAGATGCAGTCGTGGGAAAAAAGCGGTGCTTTGGAATGTATGACCCTTGACGGAGAAAAAAGATATTTCCGCAATGCCGGGCCCAATTTGTTTCGCATAGATTCTACCTGCCAACGTATAAAAGCCGAGAAAGAAAAAGAATCTCAAGATTTGGAAGGTTGGCATTTAGACGATTATAAAAACATTCCTTGCATCATGACATCCATTAATCAGTCACATGGTAATTATCTTGCAGAGCCAAAACACATAACGATAACTTATACCCTGACTGTAAACCCGAACGCAGTACCAAACGGCAAACTCGTTCGATGCTGGTTGCCTTATCCGCGAACCGATATAGCCCGCCAAAAAGATGTCCGCCTCATTTCTGTTAGCGAATCGAAATTTATTTTATCACCTCCCGATAGCATCCACTCCACTCTTTATATGGAGAAATATGCTTCGAAAGGAAAACCGACAGTATTCCAAGAAAAATTCGAATATACCATCTATGGAGAATGGCATCCGCTAAAACCGGAAGATGTCCAACCATACGATACCACTTCGACTATTTATCAAAAATACACTTCGCAAAGAGCTACGCATATCATTTTCACTCCTCAGATACGCCAACTTGCCGCAAATTTAACCAGTGGAACCAATAATCCACTCATCAAGGCACAACGTATATATCGTTGGATAAACGATCGTTTCCCATGGGCTTCGGCACGCGAATATTCCACCATTCCCAACATTCCGGAATATGTACTTGCCAATAAGCACGGAGATTGCGGTCAGGTCAGCCTGCTTTTCATCACCCTTTGTAGAGCAAGTGGCATACCTGCTCATTTCCAAAGCGGTTTTATGATTCATCCACACGAAAACAATCTGCACGATTGGGCCGAAGTTTACTTTCAAGGAATAGGCTGGGTACCGGTTGATCAATCGTTTGGTATCCCTACTTTTCTTTCGGACAACAAAGCCGCAGAGTTCTTTTTCTTAGGGGGAATCGATTCGTACAGATTCATTGTGAACAACGACTATTCGGGAGCTCTATCACCGGCAAAAAAATATCCGAGAAGCGAAACAGTCGATTTCCAACGGGGTGAAGTAGAGTGGAACGGTGGCAACTTATACTTTCCGCAATGGGATTATCACATGGATGTAGACTACCATTAAACATCAATAAAAACAGTGTAGAGTATCGGAAAGTACAGATAATACTTTTCTATACTCGATTTTAAATGAAACCATAATTAGCGTTTATGGAATGGCATTGCCATGAGAAAACGTTATTCATTCGTTATCTAATTCTATTTTCTCCATTAAGTATGGAAAAAAAGTTAATAGATAGCTAAGATTCCGTAAAAAAGCTCGATATTTGCGCTATGATTCAGATTGAAACGATATTAGATATCATATTCAAAGGCTTCATCATTGGGGTTGTTGTGTCTGCCCCAATGGGACCGGTTGGCGTATTATGCGTTCAGCGCACTCTTAACAAAGGGCGTTGGTACGGCTTTGTCACCGGACTGGGAGCTACGCTAAGTGATATGTGCTATGCACTACTTACGGGATATGGTATGAGTTTCGTCACTGACTACATTAATAAGAATATTTTTATCTTGCAGCTATTGGGTAGCCTTATGCTATTGGCATTCGGCTATTACACTTTCCGAACCAATCCGGTGAAATCTCTCCATCCCATCAACCAAAACAATCCGAAAGGCACTTATATTCACAACTTCATTACTGCTTTCGTCGTATGTTTTAGCAATCCGCTCATCATATTCTTATTTATCGGCCTTTTTGCACGTTTTGCAGTTGGGCAGCATGGAGTAGTCCTCTTCGATGCGGTAACAAGCTATGTAGCTATTGCTATCGGAGCAATAGCATGGTGGCTTCTCATCACTTTTGTGATTAATAAAGTACGAAAACATTTTAATCTTCGTGGTATTTGGATTATCAATCGTGTATTTGGAATACTTGTCATGCTCTTTTCTGTTATTGGCTTAATATTCACTCTTTTAGGAGAATCACTCTATTAGGAAAAGAAAAATGAAACAGATAGCAGACAAATTGAAAGAAAAAAACATTGCGGAATATCTTATTTATATGTGGCAAATAGAAGACCTTATAAGGGCAAACAGTTGCGACATTGATAAGATGACAGATAACGTGATATCAAGCTTCAATCTCAACGAAACGGAAAAAGAGAGTTTGATTGAATGGTATGACAACCTCATAAACATGATGCGTGCCGAAGGTGTCAACGAGAAAGGACATCTACAAATCAATAAGAATGTTATATTAGAGCTGGAAGAACTTCATGGCAATCTATTGGCAACAACTCAATTTCCTTTTTATCACGCAGCATACTATAAAGCATTACCTTTCATCGTAGAGCTTCGAAAAAAGAATAGCCAAAAACAAGAGTCAGAAATTGAAACTTGCTTCGAAGCTATGTATGGAATATTGTTACTGCGCCTACAAAAGAAAGAGATCACAGAAGAAACACAAAAAGCGATCGACGCTATCAGTAACTTTTTGTCCATGCTTGCCAATTATTATGATAAAGATAGCAAAAACGAAATTGAATGGTAGTTTTATAAATTAGAAGATGAATATTTTAGTAACCGGGTCCAATGGGCAATTAGGAAATGAAATCAGGCTAATCGCCAAAGAACATCCTGAACATAACTACTTTTTCACAGACATTCAAGAACTGGATATCTGCGACGAACAGAATGTAATTGATTTTGCAAACAACAATGATATTAAGTTTATCGTCAATTGTGCGGCATTCACTGCTGTCGACAAAGCCGAAGACAATGCCAATCGCCTATTATGCGATAAGCTCAACCGACTGGCTCCACAGTATTTGGCACACGCCGCAGAGGCGGCTGGAGCAACTTTAATACACGTTTCTACCGACTATGTATACGATGGTAGAAGCTACGTTCCATATAGAGAAGACGACAAATGCCACCCCAAATCGGTATACGGAGCATCGAAATTGGCAGGCGAAATCAATGCCATGAGCATTTGTCACCAGTGCGTCATTTTGCGCACCGCATGGCTTTACTCTCCTTTTGGAAATAACTTCGTAAAGACCATGTTACGACTGAGTAGAGAACGAGAGAATCTGAATGTCGTATTCGATCAAATAGGGACACCAACCTACGGACACGACTTAGCTCAAGCCATCTTCCATATTATAGAAAAAGGCGCCATACCAGGGATTTATCATTTTTCGGATGAAGGCGTCTGTTCATGGTACGACTTCGCAAAAGCCATTCATCGTGCAGCAGGTATAACTACTTGCAAAATTAGTCCGGTACATACCGATGAATACCCAGCTATAGCATACCGTCCCCCCTACTCCGTACTTGACAAGACAAAGATTAAAACAACTTACAACATAGAGATACCCCAATGGGAAGACAGCCTACAACACTGTCTGAATAGAATGAAATAGTCACCTATTTTTATACGCAATCTTATTATTTTATATGGATATAAACGAAATAGATAGAAGAAGAACATTTGCTATCGTGTCGCACCCCGATGCCGGTAAAACGACCCTAACCGAGAAGTTATTGCTTTTTGGTGGTCAGATTCAAGTAGCAGGTGCCGTAAAAAGTCATAAAATCAAGAAAACCGCTACAAGCGACTGGATGGAAATTGAAAAGCAACGTGGTATTTCAGTTTCTACTTCCGTTATGGAATTCGATTATAAAGACTATAAAGTCAACATTCTGGATACACCCGGTCACCAAGACTTTGCAGAAGATACTTTCCGCACATTGACCGCTGTAGATAGCGTTATCATCGTGATTGACGGAGCAAAAGGCGTTGAAGCACAAACTCGCAAACTGATGGAAGTTTGTAGAATGAGAAATACGCCGGTCATTATCTTCATCAACAAAATGGATCGTGAAGGGCGTGATCCTTTCGACGTGCTTGACGAACTCGAAAAAGAACTCCTCATTAGTGTACGACCCCTCTCCTGGCCCATTGGACAAGGCTTGCGTTTCAAAGGAGTATACAATATTTACGAAAATAAATTGAACCTTTTCAAGCCATCCAAGCAAGTAGTTACCGAAAAAGTAGAGGTAGACTTGAATAGCGATGAGTTGAATGACCACATAGGCCATGACGAAGCTAAAAGATTGCGCAACGATCTTGAGCTGGTTGATGGCGTCTATCCTGAATTTGTGATAGACGATTACCTAAAAGCCGACATAGCTCCCGTTTTCTTCGGTTCCGCGCTCAACAATTTTGGTGTGCAAGAACTCTTGGACTGCTTTGTCGAAATAGCTCCCAGACCTCGCCCCGTTCAAGCATTAGAGCGCACTGTTAATCCTGAAGAACCTAAGTTCACAGGCTTCATCTTCAAAATAATGGCAAATATTGACCCGAACCACCGTTCGTGTGTCGCATTCTGCAAAATTTGTTCGGGTAAATTTATCCGAAACGCTCCCTACCTACATATACGCAACGATAAGACAGTACGTTTTTCATCGCCCACACAATTTATGGCACGTCGCAAAACGACCATAGACGAAGCTTACGCGGGAGATATCATCGGATTGCCTGACAATGGCATTTTCAAAATAGGAGATACGCTTACCGAGGGAGAGCAACTTCACTTCAGAGGGCTACCGAGCTTCTCGCCGGAAATGTTCAAATACATTGAGAACGAAGATCCGATGAAACAGAAGCAATTGGCCAAAGGCGTAGACCAACTCATGGACGAAGGTGTTGCTCAATTATTTGTCAATCAATTCAACAATCGTAAAATTATCGGCACAGTAGGCCAATTGCAATTTGAAGTAATTCAATATCGACTACTCAATGAGTACAACGCATCATGCCGTTGGGAGCCATTAAGCTTATACAAAGCCTGTTGGATAGAAAGTGACGATCTAGAAGAACTTGCTGCTTTCAAAAAGCGTAAATACCAATATATGGCCAAAGACCGTGATGGACGCGATGTATTTCTTGCCGACTCCAATTATGTATTGCAAATGGCTCAGCAAGATTTTAAACGCATCAAATTCCATTTCACCAGCGAGTTTTAAAAGTTTGCTACATAAAAAGCGCCGAATAATTAGGATAGAGCCTATATTTTTTCTAATTTTGTCAGCGTTTTTGGTCCGGTAGCTTAGTGAATAGAGCGTCAGATTCCGGTTCTGAAGGTCGTGGGTTTGACTCCCACCCGGATCACATAATCAATAAACATAGCCGTATTTCTCAAAAGGGAAATACGGCTATTTATTTTTGGCAAAATTGCCATTTCTTACTGTTTTTTCGGCTCACCGTTAAAAGCTAGGGGGCTGAACATAAGTATTATTAATAGCACATCACATAAAAAAGTATCGACACATTATCTTACTAAATTGTCGTATATTAGTTTTTTCGGTGACGTCCATATGTTTTTTTGAAAACGTATGGACGTCACCGAATTTAGGTCCATATGTGGTTTTGAGTGGTAAGAGTACATGTCAATTGCTGCATTCCAAGATCATGAAATCATCTGCATTTCAACCTTTGCCACCTCCGTATGACACCATTATACACTATCCCACAGCAGGTTAACGACACACCGTATACAACGCCAGCGGAAAAAGGTCTAAAAATCAGTCCAAGAGCATATTGTAGACATGTTATTTTCAGCGGACCTTTGCTTAGAACGAGTCTAAATGATAGGCTACAGATAGCTGAGAAACTGTTTTGTACACATACGAATGTATCCCATTCATTTAGTTCCTTATGTCACTTAATCTTCTAGTTTTACTGATGAGCCCGAGACGCACATCCTCATTGACACAAGATTGCGTTGATCTAAAGTAGTGATGTTGATGCCGTTTCTCAGAACGTATTTCAATGTGAATATTCGTCGATATTCTGGTACTATTTTAACCACACCAAAGTGGCACTTATTGATACATGGAATCGAACTTGAGCTTTCAAAAAATGACAAGGACGAACATAAAAATTCATAAGGACGAAAATAAAAGTTTATACATACAAACTTTTATTTTCGTCCTTATGAATTTCTCGCTGTATATCAACGATTTACAAAATACATTTATATCTTGTCCTGATTCGATCTACATTTGAGCGGTGAGAGAGTAACGGAAATAGTGCCCTATAATGGGCTGTAACTGATGTCTGGATAAGAAAGTATCAGAATATCTAGAAATATTCAAGATGAGCCCTATTCAGTGATCCCTAGATAAAAACAGCACAAATAAAAAGATAAACAAAGTTAAAAATGTAATCCATTCATTGTATTAATGGCTATTATTATATGTCTTACCAAGATAAAAGACGTTTTATTTTAACTCTTAAAATTCTAATTATTTTATGTGCAAAAACACTGACATTGAATTATTTATTTCTGGCGATAGGAAGTCGTTTGAAAAGATATATAATTTATATGTTGGAAAAACGTATAACTTTTTATATACCTTAACACATGACACCAACTTATCTAAGGATCTTACACAAAACACTTTTCTGCAGTTGTGGAATGCGAAGGAACACCTTGATGCGTCATGCGAAATAAGTAACTATATTTTTACGATAGCTAAAAATTTACTCTATAGAGAAAATCGAACGCGTAACATTTATAATCGATATTTTGATTTCGTAATGAACACGCAGAGTAAAGAAGTGGAGCCTTCTATTGATGATGAGTTATCAAGAGAAATGATTGAAGAAAGAATTTTATCACTATTGGCTTTGCTACCCGAATCGCGCCGTAGAATCTTTATGATGCGCTGGAGTGAAGGCATGAGTAATAAGGAAATAGCACAAAAGCTTTCTATTTCGGAGAAAACGGTGTCGACACAAATTCATCGTACAGTAGAATTTTTGAAGGTAAAAATTGCATTGTAAAGAGTCCTATTTATTGATAAAAGCAAAAAGAATGTTAATGTTGTAATCCTATTCTCAGTTTCTCGGCTATTTAAGATTGTAAGGCCGTAGAAAATATTCAATCGGTAAATAACAAATAAATGATCTAAAGAGATACAATGGATATAAGAAATATAAATATAGTAAAAGTATTGGGCAATTGTAAGAATCGTCTTTTCTCTAAAAAATATGATTCAAATATTGGCGATGAAATGCTAAAGCAAATGTGGAATACTTCGGCTAGCGAAATAGATTCTACTTATAGAGAAGAAATGTGGCGCAATATTGATAGCCATATCAATCAAAGCGACAATATCCGGCGGCACCATTCTATTAAATATTATAGTGGTATAGCAGCTTTAATAATCGTATTAATATGTAGTGGAGTTACAATGTATTATTTAAATCATAGTTTTTCGCCGCTCAATAAGTGCCATGAATTATATCACTTATATGCTCAGAAAGGACAGAAAGCGATGATGAAATTGCCTGATGGCACAGTGCTCTGGCTCAATTCAGATTCTAAAATAGTCTTTGATAGCCAATATAACACTACAGCCAGAATTATTACTCTCTCTGGTGAGGCTTTCTTCAAAGTTGCAAAAAATCCGCACAAAAAGTTTATAGTACGTTGCAACGGGGTAAACATTGAAGCATTAGGAACCCAGTTCAATGTTAAAGGATATGCTTCCGATAGAGAAGTTACAACAACACTTGAACATGGAAAAGTAAAAGTTTTCTCGCATCGACAAAGCGTCATATTAGCCCCTATGGATGTTGCAAGATACAATACCGACAAGGATATACTACAAAAATCAAAAATTGAAGATTTAGAAGCGACTAACTATTGGCGTTATAATTCGATAGTCTTTAATTCGGAAGAATTGGAATCTATAGCCAAAACTATCGAAAGGATGTATAATGTGAAAGTGGAAATAAAAAATAAGAACTTGAAGAACATCAAATTTTCGGGAACAATACGTAATAAATCACTCGAAAATATCCTGCAAGTATTAAGTTCTACTTATTTGTTGAAATACAAAATAGAGGGAAACGTCGTTTCTATCTATGAATAATCTAGGTTTAACATATCTCTAATATATTAATCTTTTATGAAAAAGTCAAAGTTCGTTGTGTTCGAGCTATTGGGCATCATGCTTCTTCTGTTTCTGATGGGAGAACCCCTTTCGGCTCAATCAAATTTGTGTACCATTACTGTCAGAAACAAAACAATTGTACAGACGGTAAAGATAATTGAAAAAGCAACTGGCTACAGTTTCTTTTATGCCGAGAATCTTCCCGACTTAACTAAACGAGTAAGTATTTCAGTCAAAAATGTACCGATACAATTATTACTCGAGAAAGTTTTCAAAGGAACGGATATCGCATATAAGATACAAGGCGAGAAGCAGATTGTTCTTTCTGAAAAGAAGAAAGAAACAGTAAAAGAAAAGCAACTCTCACAAGATGCCATGCCTGTGATTACCGTGAAAGGAAAAGTTACTGGAAATAATGGTGAACCTCTTGTGGGAGTAACCATCACTACTCCCGAAAAAGACAATGGAACTCTTACTGATGTAAACGGAAACTATTCATTATCACTGATCAAAAAAACGGCGCTGACATTCAGCTATATCGGTTACAGCTCTTATTCTGTCAATGTTGGCAGTTCTAAACTGCTCAATGTAGCGTTGCGCGAAAACAGCATCAATCTCAATGATGTGGTTGTTATAGGTTATGGTACCCAAAAGAAAATAAATTTGACGGGAGCCGTACAAAGTATTTCAGGGAACGATATTACAAGGCGTAGCGTATCTAATGTATCTCAAGTACTTCAAGGTATTGTGCCAGGTCTTGTGGCGGTACAATCATCCGGTCAACCAGGTGCCGATAATGCTTCGATTACGATACGTGGTATCGGTTCGCTTAATTCTTCTACCTCTCCTCTTATATTAATAGATGGGGTAGAAGGTGATATGAACCGATTGGATTTGAACACTATAGAATCGATATCTGTATTAAAAGATGCTGCATCTGCTTCTATCTACGGTTCACGCGCTTCGAATGGTGTGATACTTATTACTACCAAAAGAGGCAACACGGGAGATTTTAAAATTTCGTACAACGGCTATGTGGGTATGAATGTCCCTACTTGTCTTCCCGAATCGGTAAGTGCTATAGAATATATGGATGCTATCAATCTTGCAAGATCTAATGCCAATCAGGGTCCTTTGTATTCGCAAGATGTTATAGATAAGTATAAAAATGGAGAAGTCGACAACAAACAGTACTACGACGTTGATTGGAAAAACGAGATACTCAAGAAAACAGCATTACTACAAAATCATTCTATAAGTGTCAGTGGCGGTTCAGACAAAGTGCATTTGTTTGCTTGTGCCGGTTACTTTTGGCAAGATGGACAAATAAAGAACAATAACTATTCGCGCACTACATTAAGAGTTAATTCAGATGTCAAGCTGAAAGAATGGATGAAGGTGGGTATTGATATAAACCTTCGTCAAGCTAAAGCCGAACGACCGGTAATGGGTACGCCTAACGAAATTATTGGTTATGCACTGACTATGACTCCACTGATGTCGTGCAAGAATAACGATGGTACATACGGTTATGGATATAGCGGCGTAAACCCTTTGGCTTTCGTTGAGGTTGGAGGCACTAGGCACGATGTAGCTCCGGAAGTGGGAGTAAAAACTTTTGTTGAACTCACTCCTCTGAAAGGACTCGACATATTGGGTAGCTATAGCTATAAGAATTTGGAGTCAGAAGTCGATGCATTCACTTATCCCTATGATACTTATGAAGGAGGTGTTTATAAGATGACTTATCCATCTTGGGGGTCTTCTAAAGCAGAACAAAGAGGAAAGACGATTACAAAACAGTTTAATTTTCAAGCTTCTTACGAAAAAAATATTGCTCAACATTATTTTAAATTATTGGCTGGTATGCAATCGGAAGAAATGAACTATAAGTTTATCGGTGCAGGCCGCAAAAATTATCATTACCCTGAATATACTGAGTTGACAGATGGCGATGTCTCGACAATGACAAACTCAAGTTCCAGATACGATTGGGCTTTACTATCTTATCTGTATCGGTTGAATTATTCATTTGCCGATCGCTATTTGTTGGAAATAAACGGACGTTTTGATGGCTCTTCACGATTCAAAAAGGGTAATCGTTGGGGATTCTTTCCTTCGGTCTCAGCCGGGTGGAGAATTTCTGAAGAAAAATTTTTCGAACCATTAAGAGATGTAATAGGCAACTTGAAACTGAGAGCCTCTTATGGAGAACTTGGCAATCAATCAATAGATGGATATTATCCTTACGCAGCATCTATAGGCTCAGGAGCCAATTATTGGTTCGATAAACATCTTGTAACAGGTGTCGCACAGACTCAGCTTGCCAATGACCAGATTTCATGGGAGAAGTCGAAGCAATTTGATGCTGGTTTGGATATAGATCTGTTCAGCTCTCATTTGACTATAGGTTTTGATTATTATGTTCGGAATATCACTAATATGCTACAACAATTTACAGTGCCTCTTTTTGTTGGTATGACATCACCTTGGCAGAATGCCGGTTCTATGAGAAACAATGGCTGGGATTTTAGCATCGGTTGGAAAGATCGTATTGGAAAACTAAACTATTATCTTACAGCAAATCTGTCAGATGTAAAGAACAAAGTAATTAATTTATATGGGAAAAATTATATTGGCTATTCCACAATTACCGAAGAAGGCTCACCGATAGGTTCATACTTTGGCTATGTTTCTAATGGCTATTTCAATTCACAAGAAGATATAGATAACGTTCCTTGTGTATATGGAGGAAACAAGAAGAATATAAGGCCTGGTTATATTCGATATAAGGATATTGTTAATGACGATCCGGAAAATCCGAAAATTGATTCGAAAGATAGAACGATTATTGGTAATCCTTCACCACGCTACAACTACAGCTTCACTATTGGAGGCGATTGGAAAGGACTCGACTTCTCATTCTTTTTCCAAGGAGTTGGAAAGAAAGATATATTCTATTCAGGTGGTGGTGCACGCCCTTTGATTTCTTATTGTACACTATATAAACATCAATTGGATTATTGGACTCCCGAAAATAAAAATGCAGCTTATCCTCTTTTGCTGGTTGATGCTACCGGTAGCAATCAAAATAATATTGTTTCCGATTTTTGGGTGAAGAGTGGCGCTTACTTACGATTGAAAAATGTTATAATTGGATATACATTACCGAAACTGTTGACCAGTAAAATCTCTTTAGACAAAGTAAGACTTTATATAAGTGCTCAGAATTTATTTACAATAAGTCATTGCCTGAAAGGATATGATCCGGAAAACAGCATTAGTGCCGGTCAGTATTATCCTATAATGCGTACATTTAACTTTGGTTTGAATATAGATTTTTAATTTGATAACAATGAAAACAAACAAAATATACAGAATATTGATTCTTGTTTTGTTGGCATCGGCAACAGTTGCTTGTTCTGACTTTCTAGACAAGAAATCATATAGCTACACTTCTGATGGCTTTTATAGTAAAGAAACGGGATTTAAGGATGGTGTTGTGGGGATTTATCCTTTATTATATATCAATTTAAACTGGGCAGTTCCTTATCCTGCTGTATTAGATGAATATACTCCAATGGCATTAGAGAACCAACAGAATTCTACGATTGGAGCCGGAGCAGGTTTGTTGCCGGCCAACGGTAATGTATCGACTTGGTATTCTTCATGGTATACGCTGATAGCTAGAGCGAATTCTGTGATCTCCGGTGCTTCTGAGACCGTAGGAAACATGAGCGACGAAGCAAAGCAATGTTATGCTGAAGCACGTGTGCTAAGGGCTTACGCCTACTATAATTTGATATCCACTTACGGAGATGTGCCGTTTTTTACGGCACCCATAACAATCGAACAATATAATGATAGTAAGACATCAAAAGTCGATATTTTGGATTTTATCATTAAGGAAATGGAAGAAGCCGCTCCTGCTATGCCTTGGATAGCAACTCAGCGTGGTCGTGTGGATAGGGCTGTCGCCTATGGACTGGAAGCTCGTGCGGCACTTCTTGGTGGAAGTCTTAATTACGGCGGAAAATCAAAGTATTATTTCAATGTGTCGGCCAACTCGGCAGGTCGTATAATAGGCAAACGGCAGTTGGCCAAAAGCTTTGAAGACTTGTTCACTCTGGCAGGACAAAGCAAAACAGATGTTCGGAGTGAGATGTTGTTCGAACTGATGTATTCGAGTGAAAGTACTCGTAATGTTCATCGTATATCTAAAGGACAATGTTCGATAAACTATGGTGCTTGCGTACGTTATCCAAGTTCGATGTTAGCGGATACTTACGAATGTAAAGATGGCAAACGCATTGATGAATCACCGCTTTACGATCCTCATTATCCAAGTAAAAATCGTGATCCCCGTTTTAATGTAACATTGAGAATGAATGGTGATACGGTACAGTATTATACCTCTATCGGAACACAACAGGTTGTACTCGACGGCTATAATAGTAAGACAAAATTCTATTCGAATTCCAAGGGATGGTATAGTGATATCAACAGTGATATTTCCGGTACTTCGGCTGGCAATAGTTTTTTCAAGGCCGGAACAGGATATATGTGGTATAAGTATGGAGCAGACGTCGCCGAAGGAGCTGAACAAACAACCAATGTTGCTCTGATGCGCTATGCCGAAGTGTTGCTCACCTATGCTGAAGCTAAAATTGAATTAGGTGATTTGAAAGACTCCGTATACCAGGCTATCAATGACGTTCGTCAACGTGCCCATATGCCTGTAGTATCGTCCGATAGGATAGGAAATATCGATAAAATGCGCCAATTGGTGCGCAGAGAACGTAAAGTGGAACTTGCAATGGAGGGATTACATTTCGTTGATATGCGCAGATGGGGTACCGGTGATTTAGAAAACGAGCACCCTACTTATGGTATGCCTATCGCTACCTATAAGTATGAAGGCTTATCAGATACAGATATTCCTAATTTCAAGGCTGATATGCGTCACGATTTGAATGATATTCCTTCTTACGAAGCTTATAAAGAGAAGCTGAATGTACGTGACAAAAATCGCTATTGGGACAAAAAGTTCAATTTATGGCCTATTCCACAAACAGAAATAGATCGAGACTCCAACATCAAACAAAATGAAGGATATTAATGCATATATAAATTTTATAGTTACGAAAAGGGTTACTTTAGCCCTTTTCGTAATTCCACTGTTTTGCTTGAACTGTTATGCGCAAAATAGTAAAACCAATAGTTCAGAGACGGCGAGCGAACTTACAATAGGCAATGGACTTGTCGAACTTACCTTTCCGAAAACATCAGATTTCGACATTAAGTCGATTAAAATGGGAGGTAGAAGCTTACTATCGAAAACAGGACTAAACACAGTTCCGTGGATACTTACTTATCAAGGGAAAAAAGGAGAAAATCCTGTTTTATTTCCTTCTTATGGCGAGTATAAAGGATATACTATCAACAAAGAAGATTCGGGAGTATCGGTTGTTTTTAAATGGGATATGAAGCTGTCGTACGAGGCCGTGTATTCAATTCTAATGACTGTGGCTATACCCAATAACTCTGATTTGATACATTGGGATATAAAGGCCGAACTTCCTGAAGGCTGGGTTATTACAAAAACTCAATTTCCAAGAATAACAATTGATACTCCGGCTGATGGGAAAATGATAACCTCTGCCGGTTGGGGAAACGAATATGACATAAAAGCCGGCGGTTCGTATGTCGAAAATTATCCGTCGCATTCGGGCGCTATGCAACTATTGATAATGCATAGTCCCAATGGTTCTTTCTATTATGCTACCGAGGACAGAAACGCATGTGGAAAAGAGATTAAAGCAGTATGTGGTGATAAAACAATGACGTTTGTCACTGAGACAGTGACATCTGAAGCTTGGTCTAAATCGAATAATTTTATTTTACCATGGTCTTCCGTCATAGGATTTACTGCTGATAACTGGCAAAAAGCAGTCAGAAAATGGTATGTACCCTTTACGTACACGACAGAGTGGGGAAAAAAGAGTTTAACCTCACGAAATATCCCTCAATGGCTTTGTAACACTGATTTATGGATAAGAGCTAAAGGTGTGAATGATACCGTAATGAATGCGGTACGTAAGTCGATAGATTACTACGGTAAAAATACAGCGGTGCATTGGTATTATTGGCATCATTTCCCATACGACACTCACTATCCAGACTACTTCCCTGCCAAATCGGGTTTTAAAGAAATGATAAAAGAAGTGAGAGATAAGCAATGCTATGTAGTACCTTATATCAATGGTCGTCTTTGGGATCCCGCAGCAACAAGCTACTTAACGATGAACGGCAAATTGGCTTCTTGTCGAAAATCAGACGGAACACTTTATACGGAAATATACCCGACATCAAAAGTATTGAATACTGTAACTTGTCCGGCATCCGATATATGGCAAAAAACGATAACAGGTTTAATAGATAAAATACAACAAGAATTAAAAACGAACGGAGTATACATAGATCAGATAGCTGCTGCAGCTCCACAGCCTTGTTGGGCCAACAATCATGGACATGCTAAAGGAGGAGGAGATTTTTGGTATAAAGCCTACCGTAAAATGATAGAGAATTTACGGAGTAATCATTTATTGAAAAACAACATTCTGATAACCGAAGAGAATGCTGAATGTTACATTGATTTATTTGATTTGTTGCTAATGGTAAATACTCCTCATCAAAATGGCAGAATCGTACCACTATTTCCTACAGTATATTCGGATAGAGTGCTGACTGCGGCCTTTACTTATACTCCAGTCGATAAATTGACGAGAGGCGATTTTTGTTACGAGAATACAATGTGTTTTCTTTATGGTTCACAACTGGGCTGGGTAGATCCTACTTTGCTAATGCGCAAAGAATCGACAGATGAAGCCGCTTTTTTGAAAGAATTGATAAGCGTACGCAAAAAGTGTCATCACATATTTAATGGAGGCCAGTTTGTTGAAGAAATAATACCAGTTGGAGACAATCCGAGAATCGAAGTGAGTGGGTTTGGAACGACTGCTGTAGTATGCGCCTCTAAATGGATCTCTCCTGAAGGAAAGAAGGTGATTTTTGTGGTGAATATGGATACAAAAGAACATTCTATTTCATTGCCAGGCAGTGCTCAAAAAATAACAGTAAAAGCAAAAAGAGCGGAAATAATATATTAACTTTGAGCGTATTAATAATTCAATAGGTCTAATTAAAAATGGAATATAATGAAGAATATTATTTACTATTTATTCATGATAATGCTGTTGGCTTGTTCGTGTCAAAGTAAAGTCACTATCGTTTCGTACAACATACATAACGGCCATTCGGTAGATAATAAGGCATCCAATCTAGAAGAGGTCTCTACTATAATCAAGAAAACCGGTGCAGACTTTGTTTGTTTGCAAGAAGTGGATAGTATGAACAAAAGAAATAATATTGATGAGGCCGCTATGATTGGGAAGCGTGTTGGCTTGCACTATACTTATGGTGCAGCAATAGAGTTTGGTGGTGGCAAATATGGTATTACAATACTTAGTAAGAAAAAACCGCTGAGTGTGAAGAAAGTATCGCTTCCGGGCAGAGAAGAAAAAAGAGTTTTTCTGCTTACGGAATATAAACACTTTTATGTCGGATGTACTCATATGTCATTGAACAAAGAAGATCGGATAGAATCGGCTAAAATTATATTGTCGACCATTGCCAATCTTACAAAACCCGTTTTTATCGGTGGAGATTTCAATGACAAACCAACATCCGATTTATGTCACTATCTAGAAAAGGACCTGACTTGTCTTTCGGATATGACGCAATTGACGTTTCCAGCTGATAAACCTGAAATAATGATAGATTATATTTGGGCAAAAGGGTTTAAGGGAACAGTGATTCATCGCGGGACAATAAACGAGCCTCATGCTTCAGACCACCGTCCCGTTTATGTTAAATTTGAATGGTAATAATCAATTATATTTATTGATGAAATTAAAAGATATCATAATAGTCTTACTGACTTTAATCGTATTTTCTATTCCCGTTTATGCACAAAAAAATATCTCACTAGAAATATACAAAATAAACGAACTTATAGCTCGCATGAGTCTTCACGAAAAGGCTTTGCTAATTGTTGGAGCAGAAGAAACAAAGCCCTTGCAAAAAGGAAACGTTATAGGTGCAGCAGGCTATACTTATGCTTTCCCTACACTAGGAATCCCTTCTGTCGTAATGGCCGATGGGCCTATGGGAGTTAGAATATCACCTTTTAGAAAACAAGATTTACAATCTTATTATTGCACAGCTTTTCCATCGTGTAGTCTATTGTCTGCCACTTGGAATAGAGAGTTGGCTTTGCAAGAGGGGCTAGCGATGGGACAAGAGGCGAAAGCCTATGGAGTTGATGTGATTTTGACACCAGGAATAAATATCATGCGAAACCCTCTTTGTGGACGTAATTTCGAGTATTTTTCCGAAGACCCGGTGTTGTCAGGATACATGGGGGCATCTGTCATTAAAGGCATTCAAAGTACCGGTATCGCTGCTTGCTTGAAACATTTTATTGCAAACAATCAACAAATTAATAAGCTTAATAACGATGCACGAATTCCTCTGCAAGCTTTGAGGGAAATATATCTGAAAGGTTTCGAAATTTGCATCAGAGATGCTAATCCTTGGTCTGTTATGTCTTCTTACAATAAAATAGGAGGCCTTTATACGCAGGCCAATCCCGAGCTACTCAGAACAATATTGCGAAAAGAATGGGGATATAAAGGTTTGGTTATGACCGACTGGTATAAAAAAAGAAATACGACAGAGCAGGTATTAGGAGGTAGTCAACTAATGATGCCCGGTGAATTATCGCAAGTCGAGGAAATAGAAAATGCAGTAAAAACAGGGCTTTTGCCGGAAGAGAAGTTGAATGAATGTGTGCGAGATGTGTTATCGTTCATTTACAAAGTAACTAAGTATCCCCAAAATACAGAAGAAAAGTTTTTAAACTTAAAGGACAATGCTTATCTGTCACGCAAAATTGCAACAGAAGGCATGGTACTATTAAAGAATAATGAGGCTACTCTTCCGCTTGAAGAAAAGAAACTGAAAGTCTCTCTTTTTGGGGTTTCTGCCTATCGTTCTATCGTTGGTGGTGGTGGTTCGTCGAATGTGAACAAATCATATATTGTGAATATTGCAGACGGAATAAAGAACGTTGGAATGAATGTGGATTCCGATTTAGAGAATGTTTATGAAAAGTATTGCCAATTTCAAGAAGCTCTTATGATACCGGGCAATGCCAAATCTTGGGAGAGATTATCGTATTTTCGTCCTGTAATGCCCGAAATGGATATAACGAGAAACAAAAAGATTATAATCGAGCAAGCGACAAAAAACGATGTCGCCATTATAGTCTTAGGTAGCTCATCTACGGAAGAATCAGACAGAAGTCTGGACGAAACTTTCGGGCATAGTGTGGCAGAGAAAGAGATGATAGAACAAGTCTGTAAGGAATTTCATGCCAAGAATAAAAAGGTCATAGTCGTGTTAAACATCTGTGGAGTCATAGAGACAGATTCGTGGAATAAACTTCCAGATGCTATACTTTTATCATGGTTTCCTGGTCAGGAATGTGGCAATGCTGTTGCAGATATTTTGACCGGTAAAGTTTGTCCTTCAGGCAAACTTCCAATGACTTTTCCTATAAAATACGAAGATATTCCTTCCTCAAGAAACTATCCGCTGATAGGAAAGACGAAGGAGGGAAAGGATTTTGATTATACTAATTATGAAGAAAACATATGGGTAGGTTATCGCTATTTCACAACAGCAAAGAAGAAAGTATCATATCCGTTCGGCTATGGGTTATCGTATACGAAATTCGTTTACGACTGCCCTAAACTGACTAAAAAGAAAGGGAAATGGATGGCACAGGTACGAGTGACAAATACAGGTGACAGAGCCGGACAGGAAGTTGTTCAATTATATGTTGCTACACCATCCATTGGAATAGAAAAGCCTGTTTATGAATTAAAAGGTTTTGCCAAGACAAAGACATTGCAACCTGAAGAGAAACAAGACGTCGTTATCACGCTGACAGATTACGATTTGGCTTCTTTTGATGCAGATTCGTCCAATTGGGTGTTAGGGAAAGGCAAATGTGATTTTATGTTTGGCAGCTCTTCCGAAGAAATAAAAGCATGTCTATCAAGAGAAATAACGCTCGCACGCAAATGGAAAGTTAATAATGTATTGAGACCTATAAAACCTGTATCAATAATGCACTTAAAAAATATAAACAAATAAACATATCGCTATATGAAAACTATTCCTGGAAAACGACAAAAGAATGAGAGTTTTAAATTCCAAACTTTTTCAAGTTTTGTCGTCTTAATATTTGCATTCTCTATACCTCTTTTTGCACAATACAAAACAGATAAAATCAATGATTTAGCACTAATTTATCAAGGAGGAGTAAACCGTTTGGACTGGACACAAGACCAGCTTTTACCATACGTGGTACATCAGTTTGCAGACGGACATAAAGACTGGTTATTCGACGGTTTTCTATTTCTCGATTTCTCTGACGGAAAAGGTAGGAACTATGCTTATGGTTATAATAAAGATAATGCTAGAAAGGAAGAATGGGTGTGGCTACTTAATCGTTTATTCGAAAAAGGGAAAGCTCTTTCAGCTCTTGACGATTGTATACAAAGAGAAAAGAAAGAGTTAGGAAATCCAACATTTCAGCATTCTGTTGTTGTAGGCTTACCTATTGCCTTACCCAAACAAACAGATTGGGGAGTATTGGATGGTAAAACGCTCGATTTCAACAATCAGGCAGACCAAATTAAAGCGATGACATGGTATGTAAAACAACTTACAAAAAGATTTAAAAAAGCAAATTATAAGAATATTAAGCTAGTTGGTTTCTATTGGATAGACGAAGACATAGCTACTTGCAAAAAATTGTCTATAGATATAAGCAAATATGTTCACAGCCAAAATAAGCGAATGTACTGGATTCCTTATTGGAAGGCAAAAGGTTACGAACAATGGAAACAATTAGGATTTGATATTGCCTATCAACAACCAAATCACTTTTTTACAGCAACTATTCCCGATTCAAGACTCGATGAGGCATGCCAATCGGCATTGTCAAACAATATGGGAATGGAATTCGAATTCGATGAAAGAGCGCTATTCACTCACAAAAATTCTTTCTATAATAGAATGAAAGCATATATTGATGTCTTTGAAAAGCATAGCGCTTTTAAAAATTCGGCTATCGCTTACTATAGTGGAAGCAAAGCTATTTTAGAAATGTATAAATCCGAGGACCCTAATGATCTTGAGATAATGGATCGTTTGGCTAAGTTGATAGTCGAAAGACGTAGTCAGTCAAAATAATACGAAATGAATAAAAACGTTTTTACTATTTATTATTTTCTCTTACTCTTTACCTTTTTCAATCCTATATATGCAGCAAAGCACAACAGCTTATCTTCTCTTCAAAGGATAACAAAGGTTGGAGAAAACACCTATATTACATCAAAAATAGATACTGAAAACGATCTCTGTTTTTGGTTTAAAAAATGCATGTTTAACGATCTGTATACTTTCTATAGAGTTGGATTATGTTCTGGAAAGAATCAGACGATTTCACTACACCCTGACAATATTTCAGAAAGAATACTCAATACGGCTTCAAGCGATAACATTGGTCCTTTTGAAATAAAAGACGGAGGCTGGTGTGGAGGGAATCATTCTTTTTCAATGAACAATAAAACGATAAAAACAGCTTCTACAATTTCGTATAAAATAATAGCAGACGGAAAGGAACTCACTAAAGATACTACGATGTTGGTTAATACCATCAGAATATCAGTCGTCAATCATATACAAAATCCAACGTTACCGCAATGGGATAACAAAACGTTATCGCTACCTAGCCTGTTATGTATAGAATACGTAGACTATGATATATGGCAAAATAGCATTCAAGTAAGTGTACGGCACCAATATATGAATGAGCGGCCTATCACAATAAGCAAATATTATGGTATGCAATCGATGTTTAATAACGAAATAGAAATTCTTACTGTCGATGGGAAATATTCCGATTGGACTCCAATCTCTAAAATAAAAAGATTCAATAAAAGGAACTATCCTCATTTTCGTTGTTTTCTGGAGCGAAACAATCTTGCATTTCAATCGTCTTTTCTGTTTAACGACGGATTAGGAGAACATAAAGAATTGAGTGATTCTGATGTTATATTTATTGGCAATTCTTATGGCAAGAGTTACCATAAATTAGTATCAAATAAGGAAAGAAAAATTGGAGATTCAGATTTTTGGAAAGGTGTATACACTTGGAATATGATAAATAAACAGAAAGACGCTAGTTTACTTATGTATAATGGACAAATATCAGGTAGAAAAGTATTATATATTATTATTAAAAGCAAGATAAATAAGGACATAACCCTTCCTACTGAATTTTGTCATAGAAATTTAAAAATAATTTATCAGAGCCCCAGTATCAAAATAAAGAGGCACTATAATAATGCATATCAAATTTTATCAAAGAAACCTGGAGGTATTATAATAACTGTTTAAATATTTTATTCAATAAGTCTATCTTTATATTATAATCGTAAAAACGCCAAGATATTACATATGGACCTCAATCTGTTGACGTCCATACGTTGTCAGAAAAACTTAAGGACGTCACCGAAAAAACTAACATACGACAATTTTGTTTAGACCTTTGGAGTGTGGTGATAATTAAAAATGAGAGGATTTAAAGACCTAAATCATCTTATTTTTATCCCATCTTTTGATTATCTCGATTTTTTTGGCGAATATTGCAGAATATTATATGCAATATATATTATAATCAACCCATATTATAAAATAAAGCAATAAATAAATGATCTTCCAATGAAAAGACTCTGCTCATTAATGATATTAGTGTTCGTTTATTCTCTTTCAATCGACGCCTCCGTATATAGAATCATCACGAAAGAAAAATTAAAAGATAAAATCGCCGGAGGTTGGGCCGGCAAGATGATTGGTGTGGCTCGCGGACACGAGATGGAATATAAAGCCGTGGGGAAAATATATGATGGCCAAATACCATGGACTCCCGATATGGTGAAAGAGTCTCTTCAAGAAGACGATATTTACGGGCAAGTGAGCCTTATGATGATCATGGAGAAGTATGGTTTGAATGTTGCTTGCACAAAATTGGCAGAGGGGTTGGCAAATGCCGAATTCCCGCTGTGTCATGCCAATCTGCAATGCCGCAAGAATTATTTGGATGGAATCATGCCTCCATTATCCGGAACGCCTAAATACAATATGCATGCAGATGATATTGATTTCCAAATTGATGCTGACTTCTTAGGATTTATAAGTCCCGGCATGCCCCAAGCTTCGACGCTTATGTGCAATCGAATAGGTCGTATGATGTCTTATGGAGACGGTTTATATGGTGGTATTTTTATTTCCTCGATGCACGCCTTGGCGTTCTTTAATGGCAACCCCGTAACATTGGTTTCGGATGCATTAAAAACGATACCGGCAGGAAGTACTTATGCACAATGTATTCATGATGTTGTCAACCAATACAAGCTTCACCCAACCGATTGGCAACAAGCATGGCAATTCATACAACACAAATGGGGCAATACGGATATATGCGTTCCCTTTCACGATTTCGATATTGATGCCAAGATCAATGGCGCCTTCATTGCCATAGGTCTACTATACGGAGAGGGAGACTTTGACAAGACGATGAAAATAACTATTGGATGCGGACAAGATACTGATTGCAACTCTTCTAACGTAACGGCTATTCTGGGAGTGATGAAAGGATACTCCAATATACCCGATAGATTCAAATCGTGCATACCATCCATTGCCAACGAAACGTTCTCGCACACAACTTATTCTTTTAACAAGACCGTTGCGCAAACGCTTCTCTTCTTAGACGAGAATGTCAAAGCAAATGGAGGCAGAATAGATGGAGACAAGTACCTTATTAAAGTTCAGAAGCCTCTTTTCAAAGGGAAGTTAGAACAATCTTTTCCCAACATGTATATGAGCTATTATGTTCAGGCAACAGATTCTACAAAATGGGACTTCAAAGGCAAATGGTCTAGCTTTGTTTACGGAGACGGAGACCCCGACCTCTTTAAAATGACTTCCGAACCGGGAGCCTCAATGAATATTTCTTTCAAGGGCACCGGAGTCACACTACTGGGCAGTTGGAATGTAGATGGAGGACGGGCCGATGTTTATGTCGATGGAAAATTTGTACAACAGATAGATACATACTATCGCGAAGATGCCGGAAAATACAATGACAATCGTTCGCATATTTTCCACATCTTAGGACTAAAGCCAGGCACGCATTCATTGCGTTTAGTGGTTTCGAAAGACAAAAGCCCAAAATCCAAAGGTCACAAGATATGGATAGAGCGCTATGTTGTATATGATACCCGAAAGTAATGTTGAAATTATAATTGTTCTACTTCCTTTTTCAATTCATAGAGAAAACTACCGGCATAAGCTCCGTCCATCACTCGATGGTCAAAAGCTAAAGAAAGCGTTATGCAACGGGGCTCCTTGTCCTGTGAATTTCCCTGAGTAGCATTTGGTCTGATTCTCCCTATCACCAAACCGGCAACCATTGGTTCAGAGAGCACCATTGTACCCTGCATCACGTTAAATGTCCCAAAATTAGTTACCGGAAAATTACCATAAAAATGTTCAATGAAATAGCAAGGATTTTTAAAGCGCCTCATCTTATATAGCAATGTTTGCAGTCCGTTCAGCTTATCCATCTCCATCAAAGCATTCATCAGGGTATTCTTCCCTTGCTTTATGAGTAAAATACCTTTTTGCAATTCGGATGTTATTTCTTTCACACTTTTGCTTTCCGGATTCTGAATAAACACATACTCTACATGGTTATCAATGGATACCGGAATATTTAAAATAAGTCTTTCGCTGGTTATTATCTTCTTTTTATAATACAAACTATATAATAAGGGATACTTTACAAGCACCGAAGCTATTTCCTTTAACAAGAAAGAATATACTGTAACATGAACATCCGACGTTGCATTTATCTTTTGACGTTCTAAAAGCAACCTGTCGACATTCATCTCGATCTGCATTGTAACTACTGGTACAATTTTCTTAACATCAAATTTTTCCATTTGAAATTCCCGACAGATTCGATCTTTCTCTGTGAAAGTTGTATTCATCGAAATCCTTTTGCAAGCATCCATTTTATTCATAACACTTTTTCAATTATCAAAAGTCACGCTTAATCGACGCACCATACATCTACACAATATTTGAGATGCAAAGAGACAAAGCAAACTTGTATTTGGGTGACAAATATAAATACTTTTCGTCTTATAATATACCAATTACAATTTTTAATTCACGACAACCTCTTATGCAATGGTTCTTAATACCAGAGTATGCACTCGTGCAAGACAAAATTCATTATTGTTGACAACTTATACCCAAACAATTTGTTACTTTCCTTCTTTTTTACGAATATTGCACTATTATTTCCCAACGACCAGACAACAATAACTATACAATATCTATTATGAATGAATTTGTAAAAGCATTAATAAGCAATGATAAAAGTCCTTTGATACCAGAGGCCGAAAATTTATATGGTTGCTTTGTAGGAGAATGGGATTTTGAGTGGTTTGACAATATTGATACTTCCACTCCCAGGCACGTAAAAGGAGAATGGATTTTTCAATGGATACTTGAGGGACTTGCTATTCAAGATCTTTTCATTTGCCCTTCACGAGAGACGCGCGGTATTACCCCTCAAACAGATGCTGCATACGGAACAACAGTACGTATGTACAATCCCAATAAGAAGATATGGGATATATTATACACCGAATGGGGATGTGCTACTTGTTTGGAAGCACATCGTGAGAATGATAAAATAGTGCAAACAGCAATAAACGACAACAAATTACGTTGGGTTTTCTCAGACATAACCCCGAACTCTTTCCGCTGGGAGCGTATGACAAAAGACGAAGAAGATTGCTGGATAACAAAAGCGTACTTGACTGCCACGCGAAAATAGCCCATTAAAAGGATACCACATCAACTATTCCACATTATAAATTCAATAAATAGTCTAATTAAAGATGAAAGAAATTATCAGACAAATGGCCCTATCGGCCGGTGCAGACGTTTGCGGATTTGCCAATATAGAACGATTCAAAGATACCCCCGAAGGGTATTCGCCTACAGATATATACCAAGATTGCAAGTCGGTCTTAGCTATAGGTGTAGCTATTCCCCGTGGTCTTTCGTTGGTCAATCCGCAACTCATCTACGGACACTTCAACGAATTGGCATGCCCAATAGTCGATCAGATACTGTTCAAGTTGGCCCGAATGATAGAAAACAAATACGATGGCTATGCTATCCCTATTCCAAGCGATAGCCCTGTGGGGTTTTGGAACGAAACGACCAAGACGGCACACGGACTATTGTCGATGAAACACATCGGTGTGCTTGCCGGCATTGGATTTATGGGAAAGAATACGATACTATGCAACGAGCAGTTCGGCAACCAACTCACAGTAGGAGCAATATTGCTAACGCACGATTTACCTTCCGACGAATTATCTCAAAACCATTGTTTACCGCAATGCCACAAATGCGTTGACAATTGTCCGGCTCATGCCATTCGCGAAGATGGCACTGTAGACCAGAAACGATGCAGAGAGCATACATACAAGACGACATTCAGAAACATCGGAACCGTAGAATGCAACCTCTGCCGCATGGGATGCCCCCTGAAGTTTGGAGTGAAGAAAAAAATCAGTTGAGTTGCCAGCCCATGTAAGCTACATCATGAATAAAGATGCAAACCACCTGTCCCCAAACGGATATTGCAACGCAGTCTTTTATTTAATGAATACTAATTTCAACCTATCATTATCCGAATTACTAAAATAATAATATCTTTGCAGGCTGTATTGATATTATAAAAATGAAAACATCTGACAACAAAAGATTTATTAATAAATTCAGCCTTATTGGTGCTATTGTAACACTAGGGATTGTCTACGGTGATATAGGTACGTCTCCCCTTTATGTCATGAAAGCCATATTGGGAGTCAACGAACAGATTGACGCTTCGTACATTATCGGTGCCGTTTCATGTATCATATGGACTCTGACTATACAAACCACCATCAAATATGTATTAATTGCCTTACGGGCAGACAATAAAGGCGAGGGTGGTATATTGGCATTGTACGCCTTGATTCGAAAGAGCAAGAAGAAATGGCTTTACGGCTTTGCCATTATCGGTGCCAGCACGTTGATTGCCGATGGCGTCATCACTCCATCCATCACCGTTGTTTCTGCTATTGAAGGATTGAAAGTGATTGAGCCCAATACGGCCATAGTGCCTATATGTATTACGATAGTCACCCTTTTGTTTTTCATACAGCAGTTCGGCACAAGTGTGATCGGCAAATTCTTCGGCCCGCTGATGCTTGTCTGGTTTTCGATGATCGGCTTGTTCGGTGCTCTCCAAATTGGCGATTATTTCTTCATATTGAAAGCATTCAATCCTTATTATGCTATCGCATTATTGATAAGAGACCCTAATTGGTTCTTGATACTTGGAGCCGTATTCCTCTGTACCACAGGTGCCGAAGCACTCTATTCGGATTTAGGTCATTGCGGAATAAGGAATATTCGCATCAGCTGGATCTTCGTGAAAACAATGCTTATATTGAACTACTTGGGACAAGGTGCCTGGGTTATTGCCCACATCCATAGTCTGCCCAAAGACATCAATCCATTCTATAGCATCATACCTCCTCAGTTCTTGATTGTAGGGGTCGTTATGGCCACCATAGCCGCCGTTATAGCCAGTCAGGCATTAATCAGCGGTTCGTTCACCATCTTCAGCGAAGCGATGAACTTGAACTTCTGGCCCCGCCAGACCATAAAGTATCCTACCGAAGTCAAAGGGCAGCTCTACATCCCATTCGTGAATGTAGCGCTTTATATTCTTTGCATATTCGTCATTATATTCTTCCAAAGTTCCAGCAAGATGGAAGCCGCCTACGGACTGTCCATCACCATCACCATGCTGATGACTACCTTGTTATTGGGCTCTTATCTACATTATTACAAACATATACGTTTAATCTTTGCCATACCGTTCGTTATCTTCTTCTCCACGATAGAATTAATGTTCTTATCGGCCAATATGTTCAAGTTCACACATGGAGGTTGGGTCACTATACTGATTGCGGGCATCGTGTCCATCATCATGTACATCTGGTACAATGCCAGAGGCATACGCAACAATCAATTGCAATTCACAAAGATAGCCCCCTACTATAAGATCATATCCGATATAAAGCAAGACGAGATCATCTCCAAATATACCACAAACTTGGTATACTTGACTAAGGCAAACTATGACGATGAGATAGAGAGCAAAATAATGTATTCTATCATCAACAAGAATCCCAAACGTGCCGATCACTATTGGCTGTTGCATGTGGACTATCAAGACGATCCGTCTATCTTGGAATACTCTATCGAAGAACTGATTCCAAATACTCTTGCAAAAGTCAATCTGCGCTTAGGATTTAGAGTGCAACCATATATCAGCCTTTATTTCAGGCAGATAATAGAGGATTTGATTGAAAACAAGGAGTTCGATTTAACCAGTTGTTACCCTTCGTTGCGACAAAACAAGATACAGGGTGATTTCAGATTTGTCGTTATCAACCGCATCTATTCAACCGAAAACTTATCTACTCTACGAGAAAAATTTATCATGAATTTGTATAATATACTTCATTGTCTCGAAGTAAATATACCTAAGGCATTCGGACTCGATACCTGCAACGTAAGTGTAGAAGACGTTCCTCTGATCATCAGACGTCGCGACGTACGCAGAATACAGAGAGAGAAAGAATAAACTCTCTCTACAAAAACATCAATTTCGGAGTGTAATATCGGTAGATATACCGGCAATGTCAATCCATCGCAGAGGCTTCGAATGATAGCGGCAGCAAATCGGAGATACCGGCTACCTCGTATACACATTCTTCGCCGAAAAGCAATATCCGGATGGGATGATTGAATCGGCTTTCCGTTTCCAAAATCACTTGCCTACAGGCTCCACATGGAGGTATCGGTTTTTCGACGAATCCTTTTTCAGTACGAGCAGCTATAGCCAACGTTTCGACAGGTTGATCGGGATATTGGGCATTGGCATAAAACAAGGTGGTACGCTCGGCACAAAGCCCCGAAGGATAGGCTGCATTCTCTTGATTGGAACCTGTCACCACTGTTCCGTCAAACAGTCTCACGGCCGCACCGACAGCAAAATGAGAGTAAGGAGCATAGCTACGCTTGGTCGCTTCCTTAGCGGCATCAATCAATTGGCGGTCAGGTTCACAAAGTTCTTCGTACTGATATATATGGATATGAGCGGTAATCGTATATTCTTTCATTACATTCTTTATCTTAGTAAGCTAATTAATATGACAAAGTTAGGAAAGAGATTGTAAAATCCAATTATTTTTAAGAACTTTGTGAAATAAAAGCTCAATTCATGAAGAGACCATTCCATTATCTGATATTAATCTGCACACTACTATGTGTCTGCAACACTGCTCATTCGCAGCGAACTCAGTTCTCCGATTATTTCGAGAAGTACCGGGACATGGCTATCGAACAAATGCATAAATATCACATTCCCGCCAGTATCACACTTGCTCAGGGAGTATTCGAAAGTGGAGCCGGACAAAGCACGCTGGCCAAATACTTCAACAATCACTTTGGAATCAAATGCGGCGGATACTGGAAAGGGAAAACAACTTATTATACCGACGATGCCCCCAACGAGTGCTTCAGAGCTTACGACAATGCCCGAGATTCGTACGAAGATCATGCTCAATTTCTGAGCAAAGGCCCCCGATACCAATTCCTCTTCCATTTGGATATCACCGATTATCGCGGGTGGGCATTGGGACTGAAGCGGGCAGGCTACGCCACCGATCCATCGTATGCCAACAGACTGATTGCCATCATAGAGCAGTACGAGCTCTACAAATACGATAGCTCGAACTACAAAGAACATCGCCGGCACCACCGTTCCGAATCGGAACAGCAACAACCTATCTATAAGCACAACCTACTACTAGCCAACGACATCGCCTATGTAGTAGCCCGAAATGGCGATACCTACGAGGCTTTGAGCGAAGAATTCGGGATAAGTGCCCGCAAATTGGCAAAATACAACGACGTACAAAGAGATTATACGCTACAACCCGGAGACATTGTCTATCTGCACAAGAAGCAGAGACACGCCGCCAAAGGATGTATCGTTCATGTCGTTCGCAGTGGCGACTCTATGCACAGTATCTCACAGCACTATGCCATGCGCCTCAAGAACCTGTACAAGTTGAATAACAAAGACGGCAACTATATGCCGATCGTTGGAGACATACTTCGTTTACGTTAAACAAATGATAGTATTCATGAAAAAATCACATTCTATTCTGCTGGTAGCGACGTTGCTACTGGGACAAGGTCTGTGGGCTCAGACCAAATGGTACAACCCGCTCGACGGCGATACGCCAAACATACAGGGACGTGCATGGAATAAGGAAATAGGCAAGAGTTTCAACCGTTTCCCCAATCGGGCACAATCCACTCTCCGTCCTGCTGTGTGGGGACTGTCAACCAATAGTGCCGGACTCTATATCGAGTTCTACACAAATGCCCCCTCCGTCACCGTCAAGTATCTTTGCTCGGGAGGTCGCACACTGCCCAACCTCACGACTATAGCCGTGAGCGGACTAGATATGTATAGTACCGACTGCGACGGAACCACCAACTGGTGTGCTTGTCCGGCAGCCTACACTTTCGGTAGCCAAGCTACGGATACCATTTCTTTCCGCTATCGCGACTTTGCATACCACAACACCCACCAGAGAGGCAACAAATACCGTCTCTTCCTGCCGCTCTACAACACCGTCACCCACATGGAGATAGGAGTTCCTACAGACAGCTATTTCAAATTTGCCCCCATCACTATCGAAAGGCCCATCCTCGTATACGGCACTTCTATTGCTCAGGGTGCATCGGCTTCGCGTCCGGCTATGGCGTGGACCAACATACTTCAACGTCGGTTCGATATGCCGGTCATCAACTTAGGCTTTTCGGGCAACGCCCTGATGGATCCTGCCGTCTACGACCTGATCAGTGAAGTAGATGCCCGCATGTTCATACTCGATTGCATGCCCAACATGTCTCAGATTCAAGACAGCATTGTGAGCAGAACCATTGCCGGAGTGAACAAAATCCGTAGCAAGAGCAAGGCTCCTATCCTACTCGTAGAGAACGACGGATACATGTATGGAAAGACCAACGCACCGATAGAGAACGAGTGCAACATCACCAACATAGAACTCAAGAAAGCATACCGCCAGTTGATAGCCGACAGTGTGAAAGACATCTACTATCTGACGAAAGAAGAAATCGGATTGACCCCAGACTCTCAAGTAGATGGCTGGCATGCTTCCGACATCGGTATGCAACTGTATGCCGATGCTTACACCAAGAAGATAGAGCAAATACTCCACTATCATCCCATGCCACTGTTTGCACCTGTCACTCAACGCCGCGAACCCGACACCTACGAGTGGGCCGAACGCCACGACGCTGTCATCAGCCGCAACCGCACTGCCAATCCCGAGATCGTCATGATAGGCAACTCCATCACCCACTATTGGGCGGGAGAGCCCACCTATACACCTCGCCAATGGGGCTTGCAGGCATGGAAGAAGCTGTTCGGCAAACGAAAAGTCACCAACATGGGCTTCGGATGGGACCGTATCGAAAATGTCTTCTGGCGCATCTATCACGGAGAGCTCGACGACTGTCACCCCAAACATATCTGTATGAATATCGGTACCAACAATCTACAGTACAATACCAACGAAGAGATTGTAGAAGGCATTCTGGGACTCGCCCAACTCATACGCGAGCGTCAGCCGCAAGCCAAACTGCATATCATCAAGATCTATCCGCGCAGAGACCAAGAAGGCAGAGTGGCACAACTCAACGAACTGCTGGCTGCGCGCCTGCCACACGACAATATGATCGACATTACAGACGCAACCGCCAAGCTATTGTTGCCCGACGGAAGCGGAAAAATAGACGAATCGCTATTCAGAGACGGATTGCACCCCAACGAAAAAGGCTATAGCCGAATCATAGAAGTGCTAAGACCGCTATTCAAATAAAAAAGACATCTTGGCTCGAAATAAACTTCTCTATTTTATTTCGAGCCAAGATTGTTTATAGTAAAACCTTTAGACATAGGCTAAAGAACAATTCATTAAAAACATAGGCACTTCCAATAAAGACCAGTAGATTATCCTTTCAAGCTCTCTCCATCCATCAAAAACTCATAGATATTCATAAAGACCACTCCATTCTCATCATGATATTTCTTTATAGGATCCTCAGTGATGACAAATTTCAAAAAGCTATCGTCTATGCTCTTTAATGAACGAACCTCTTGTTCCCGCTTCTGCTGTGTCGGTAGCCGTAGAGCAGACTGTATATAAAACCGATTACTTCCTTGATTGCACACAAAATCAACCTCTAACTGTTTGCGCTGACTAATACCTTGCTCGTTTTTCGTATTAACAACTACGACACCAACATCCACATATAAGCCACGAATACGAAGTTCGTTATAAATCATATTTTCCATCAAATGTGTCAGTTCTTGCTGGCGAAAATTGATGCGGGCATTTCGTAAACCTATATCAGAAAAGTAATACTTTGCCGGTGTATTAATATACTTACGCCCTTTAATATCATAACGTATCGATTTTTCTAATAGGAATGCATCTTGTAAGATATCAAGATAGTTCTTGATTGTAGGATATGAGATTTTACTATGCTTGACCGACGAATACGTGTTTTCAATTTTAACAGGGTTAATTAGCCCACCGATAGACGAAGCCGTAATGTCAATCAATTCTTCCAAATCACTATCGTTTTTAATCTTGTAACGTTCCTTTATATCCGTAAGATAAACTTTTTTAAACAGATTATTCAGATATTCCATTTTCTTAGTTTCATCGGCTATCGTTACAACTTGGGGTAATCCTCCATAAGTCAGATATTCTGCCAAAGCCTGTTCACGACTACCGGTATAAACAGAGATGAATTCACGAAAACAAAGTGGCGAAACTTTTATTTCGTCACCTCTTCCACGAAACTCTGTTATGACATCCTTAGACAGAAATTTGGAATTACTTCCTGTTACATAGACATCAGCATTCTTTACTTTCAGATAACTATTCAATACATCCTCGAATTCTTTCACATGCTGTACTTCGTCAAGAAGTATGTAATACATTTGTGCATCCACCATTTTGCTATCAATATATTCCATGAGAGCATCTGGATCTCGCAAAGATTTATTACGTCTATCCTCTAAATCAACACGTATTATATGATCGTAACTAACTCCTTCCTCGATAAGATAATTGTAGAAGAGAGTAAACAATAAGTAAGATTTGCCACAACGGCGCATGCCCGTAATGATTTTTATCAAGCCATTATGCTTACTTTCAATGAATTTCTTCAGATATACATCCCGCTTTATTTCCATCTTAAATTTAAAATATTGCGTATTTACGCATTTTATTGCAGCAAATATAGGTGATTTGCCAATTGCAGTCAAGTTATAATTGAAAAAAATGCGTAAATACGCATTTTTTTTCAATACGATAGTGTTCATACCCTCAAAGACTCATCTTAATGACTATTTTGGCTTTGGTACAACATTATCACGATGCAATATATTTAATTGAAAGAAAAAGACAAACATCGGTATCTATTCGTTTCGTGTAATGGAATGATAAATGTCTCAGCCTCATGCTCCTTATTTCAACGTTTTATCCAGGTAATCATAGAAATCATCACCCTCGCCGGTAATCATCTTCAGCACCTTGCCGTCAGGAGAGATGAGCACCTTGTGAGGATAGCCCTTCACGCCGAACTTCACTTCCGTGGTGCCGTCATCAGAGCGTACGTGGAGCCAGTACACCTCGTTTTTCTGCACGGCCTCCTTCCAATTGGCTTCCTTGTCATAGCAGTCCACGCCCACGATTTCCAACCGGTCCTTGTATTTGGCATAGTATTCCTTCATCTTTGGAAATCCCTTGATACACCAGGTGCACCACGAGCCCCAGAAATCTACGAGCACATATTTGCCCTTGTGGTATAAGGAGCTCAAGGTGAAGTCGTTGCCGTTAAGATCTTTCAGGGTGAAGTCAGGAGCAGTCTTTTTTTCCTCGATAGACTTTTTGGCGGCCTTCGAAGCCTTCACCTCGGTCATGACACGATCCAACATCGACTGGTTTATATCGAGATATCTTTTGAACCTGCCATTGCGCACCCTGGGCGAGAGAAGCTTCATCTCCTCCCCCAAATAAGAGAACATTCCGCTACCGATGAGTTGCACGGAAGCCTCTTCATCAGGATGCTGGCGCATGTATTCCAGTGCGAAGTCTCCCATACGCTTGTTGATGTCACGGTTCGTCTTCTTACGTTGCTCGTTCAGTTTCTCCTCATTGCCTCCGGCAGCCACACCTTGTTCATATTCCTCCGTAGACTTGTCAAATTCCTTCAGATAGGGTCTTTTCAGGTCGTCCACCTGTGCCAGTTGCTGATAAAACGCCGATCCGCTGATTTTCCAATCATGGGCATGGGCAAAAGCACCGCTGACAACGGCCTCCTCATTGGGCACGAAGAAGATGTAAACCATCTTCCCGGTCGATTTCATACCCAAAGAGCTTTTATAAGCATTCGCTATCTGACAGCCGAAGGAAAACTCCCCCTTGTCGTTTACGGGCACCTTAAAACTGATAATCTGCTTATCGGGCTCCCACTTCACATATTCCACGACCAGCGTATCGTTCTTGACATCGGTAAATGTACCGCTCATCTTGAAATTGTCCTGTGCTGACACCGCACTGCAAAAGAGCAGAGCGCATAGAGAAATCAGAATCTTCTTCATATTTTCAAGTTGTTTCATTTTTCTTAGATGTTGAAAGACCATTATCTTGTGAAAATGCCATTACAGTTGTAACTAGCGAAGTAATTACCCTCAGAATAACTCACTACAAATATCAGCATTATTACTCTATTATCCTATACGTTGGAACTATTTTTATTCACTTGATTTATTATAGACAAAAGTTTTTCTCATGCCTTTTATTAAAATCGGAGGCATGTATTTAAACATACTCCAAAGTCCTATACCTCAGAAGCCAAAGATATTTGTAACCGTATTAAATGCTGTTTTCTCTGTAGCTAGATGGTTGTGGAAGCCATTACCTACACTCTCGTAATTACCACCTCCTGGCGATGAGATAGGAATGAGTCTCTTTATAGCCTCAAAGAAAACTCTGAAACAACTTATAATAAGGTGTTTCGGAGGTATTTCTTTTTTGAGGGGCAGAAGAACTTATTTAGTCCTATAAATTTCACCTTTCCCATTAAATTTAAAATTAAATTCTCTTATAGGAGGTATTCCTGATTTAGTATTAGCGAAGATTTTCAATAATGGTTCTATAGAATCTGTACTTATAGTTGCAATATAGAAATCTTTTATCAGAGGGTCATTTTTTATACTTTCGAGTGCTTCAATAAACTTGTCTCTATACAATTGAGCTTCTTCTCCGAATACAGCACCGCACATAAGTAACTCATCAACATCATAATCAATGCAATTAGCAACATATTTGGTAGCATTAGCATATTTATCGTCAATCTTTAATGGGATAAATTCATAAGATTTTTCTATCAAATCCATTTTATAATATGACAACCCTCGACCTTTAAACTTCTCCATTACATAGTCCATCTCTTTTTCCTGCATTCTATATCCAAAATAAATACCAGTAATTGCTCTATAATCAATATCAAACAATCCCCTTCCCTCTATAATCAAACGATATTCCTCTTCGTGTTTCCATGATAATGATTTTGTTCCTAAAAATGTTTTTAGAGTATGAATTATATCTTTTCCATTAAGAATCGAAATATCCGCATTGGGAATATCTTTTGAATACTCAACATTAAAATCAAAAATGGACTGAAAATAGCGGTTATGACTTAGCGATTCTTTAAGTTTATCAATGTCATATTCTATCGCGAAGCCAGAATGTCCACTTCCATAATATGCCCATAATAATTCATTAGTTACATTATTGCTTAATGAATAAATCCCTATTTGAGTAAACTTTTCAAGCAGTCCTACATATTGTTTTTTTACTTCCGCAGAATAATCTTTCAGAATCTTTAATAAAGAAACAATCGCATCGTCATTACAAAAGCCTTCAGTTGGATCATTTAACTCTTTTTTCGTTGGGAGAAAAATTTGATTACTTACAAGAGTATTTATATCTCTCTCAAATATTGAATTGCCATTTTTATCAAAAACGCCAATTCCCCCTCTGTACTTATAACCTTTCTTCATCTCGTTTATAATGCTTGTATATGTGCTTAAATAATATGCTACTATTTCCTTTTTTTGCTTAATTATTTAATTTCCATCATCTTCTTATAGTGATCCTCGTATCCAGACTCAACAAAAATCATTTTAAGAGCATCCATAAATATAACATAATCAAACTCTTTAAAATCAAATATATTCTGGCCTAAAGAATGAGATTCTCTATTAATATAACGCTGAAAAGCTTGATATTTAGGCTGTTTAAATTTTTCTAATTGAAACACATTATTCAAATCTCTTTTCTCCACGAAATTAAAAAAATATTCTATAATATTCCTCATACAGTTGGCTATCAATGCTGGATTTGTATTCTCATCCTTAATAGCCATCCAATATGCATGATAATCATTCTGAATATGTTCATAATGCATAAGTTCTATTTTACTACCAGCATCGGTTTTAGACACTCGAAATAGAGCCTGACTTGCATGGCGTTTATTTTTATCGATCTCGGTCATCTCATAGAAAAAATATAAACTATGTGTTAGAATGAAGACCTGCTCAAATTTTGAATTTACTTTATATAAAGATTTATCGACGGAGTCCTTTACTAGCTCAGGATAAAAAACATTCCGCAATAAACGAGCAATATTAAATACATATATATTTGACAAACTTGATACAGGATCATCAATGACTATAATTCTTTTTTTCTTTGTTTGATTTTTTTCAATTATACCTTTACATGTTTCAACAAAATACAGAACACTTATAATAGTTCTTTCACCTTCACTCAATGTTTTAAATATCGGGCCATCATCTGTCCCTCTAGCAATACGATACAATCCTTCTTCTTTACTTTTGGCTATATGAAAATCATTAATCCCCATATCAATCAACATAGTGTTGATATGTTCAATCGATTCCTCAATATTTACTATGTTCTGCTGTTCTTTCTCTATGATACCCTTTTGGACAGCAATGTTTTCTTTAATAGACTTTATTGTGGCTTCGCTTTTAGATATTTTTTTTTCTTGTTCTATCTTTTGATCTAAATAGTTCTTAACATATCGATCATAATCATATCTCTGTCTATTCCAAAACTTAGACTTAATAATTGCAAGTTCATCATCTATCTTTTGGACCTTTCCATTAAAATCTGTGATAATTGAATTTGCCTTTTTTACAATTTCATTAGCTTCCAAAAGAGATGCAGAACTATCAACGAATTCTATTATTTGACTAGGATTAGAAAGCTTATTTTGTATTAAATTATCGTTTTTAGAAGCTATTTCTTTCAATTTTTTTAGTGCAGGATTTAAAGAGTCAACCAAATGACTTATTGGTTTGAAATCATTAAATATGGTTATATTAATAGGAATGTCATTTTTAAGATTTTCGTAAGACTGTTTCAAAGTACTAATGGTGTGAATTGATCTCTCATAATCATCATTAAAATAATCCTTTAATTCTTGAAGAATATTTAAATCATCATATGGTCTCTGACAGAAAGGACAAACCTTATTTGCTTTAAAGGATAATCCGACCTTTATCCAATTAGAATTATGAAGTTCATCAATAAGTTTTGCAACCTTACTATTTGGATTTCCTGTAATAACCTCTCTAAATATAGGGTCTTTTTCGATAGGATTAGCAGGAAATAAAATATCTGAGATTAGAGGCATTTCTTTACCTCTGGCATTATTTAGCCTTTGTGCTTCTTCTTCTAATTCTTCAATCGTGCAATCAGGCTCACCGTCAGGTTCAGGCAACCCCATAAAATGATCCAAAAATTGTTCCTTACTTTTTTTAAGACCTGAAAGACAGTATTCAAGGACCCTATCACCACTAGTATACTCCTTTTTTATTTCCCAAATCTCTTCACTAAATAAAGACGTTATACGATATAATTCTTTTTTTTCTTCTTGATTTTCGGTTCTTTTTATTTCTAACTTTTTTCCTTCTTGAGCGATAATAGTATTGGCAGAATCAATTTTCTTTCGTGCTTCTGCATTTTCTTTAGAAAGGGAAAAGATTCCTTTTTGAGTTTCAGAACTATAAAAAACGTCATCGACATAATTTTCATTATAAACAAGAATTTCTAATTCCGAATCATTAATATCCGGTTCCACGAAGCATCCTTTATAAATTTCACTATTTCTGTTCCTAAGAAATTCCGAAATAGTGCTCTTTCCAGACCCATTTAATCCATAAATAAGATTTACATTCCTATTTGTACGTAGACAAGCTTCGCTCTTATAGCTCGCAACTCCTGTAATAATAATATTATTTATCATCAAAATATTTTTATAACGATTCTATATAATAAATACGAAACACAATCTAAAGGCATTTATATAATACTATTTAAAGTCAATAACCTTTATCCGTATTCTCAAAATGCCATATTCCTTGATTATACTGATAATATTTACCATGGAATTGCTCCATGACCGAAATTTTTTGATTAAAAATAAGAGTTATATAACATCAATATTGGAAGGAAAATCATCCTCATCAAACATTTCCAAAAATACGATGTCGATTCAATTGATGAATATGTTCTCTTTCTATAGTCTTCGCATTCTTAAGTTCAACAATGTCCACTTGCAATGTGCCAATAAAGATACGAATGCCAAAGTTATAAATTATGAAAATTAAAAACAAATTAAATTTGAGGAATTTTTATTAAGAATATGGACTTACAAAAGAAATCGGAATTGAATTTAAGTACCCAATACAAACCTTATACAAGACTTTGAATTACACATCAAACACTAATGCCACGCCGTTGTCGTATGTTAGTTTTTCCGGTGACGTCCTTATGTTTTTCGCGTGACGTACATACGACAACAAAAAAACATACATATGTGGATGGGGCTAAGGATGGATTATCGGTGAGACAAGCGAAATCGTTTTGTGTTGTCATATTTTACCAAAAGTGCCGAAGGTGCCGAAGTACATATAGAGAGTTCTGAAATTTTTTTATTTGACGTTTTATACTAATATCAAAAAGATATATATAATTAGTAATTATACTATACAAAAAATATAAAATAAAAAAAAATATAGAGGAGTAGGAAGTACTTCGGCACCTTCGGCAGGGGTATGTCAATTTTCGAAGTCGTAGTATATTGTGACTGCGATTTTCGAGTTGACCAGTTTTTTCCCCATTTTTCCCGAAAATGATATGAGTACTCTAAAAGTGAGATGAAGGATATTATTCATATTGATATATAATAAAGGCTTGCAATAATAATTTAATATCCATGCAAGCCTTTATATTACAATTTGCTTTTTTGCAAAAAGAGCTATTTTACCCTTTATTTCAGTATATTGAAAAAATGCTTTAAAATCTGGTCAGAAAGGTAATAGGTTATCATTTGTAAGGTTTATTCCTCTTTCATTCCGAACATATTCATCATATAGCTTTTGGGCTTCTTTGAAATTACCATCTACCTGATCCAGAAATTCACGTGCTTTGCAGATGTCTGCAATCTTGGCGTCGTCACCCGCTAAGAGTATCTCTTTCGCCACGAATTTGTCGAAAAGGACATCCAGATATGTAGTGGTACTTTTATACTGAACGCAATACTCGGCTTGCTCGGCTGTGAGCAAATAGCAATAATAGTCTTTAGACTTACGCGTTTTAACAAATGGAAATTCTTTGCGGGCAAGCATCTTGCCCATGCGTGCAGAAGTAGTTTTGTCTATAACGGTCTCGGGGAAGAAGAATTTCATTCGCTGCAATATTTCGGCTACCGTATGCATTTTTCGTTGCTTACAGTTGCCGGGATATTTGCGCACGTATTCCACTAGGAAATCGTACTCGGGAATGTTGTTCTCGAACTGATAGTTGTAGGCGGAGAGTTGTTCCTGCTCCTCGGCGGTGAAGTAGTATTTGAAGCCCGTGTCGAGCAGATGGATGACTTGGGCGAAGAGTTGCTCGTAGTTTACCTGGTAGTTCATGTCTACGCTGGTGACTTCGAACACGTGGAAACGGCGGTTGCCCGAGGGATCGCTCATGAAATTGGTGCTGTTGCACGTGGCGATGAACGAGGCGCGATGAGGATGCAGATGCCCGAAGCGGTCGTAGTTGATGCGGAAATCCACGTACTTGCGTGTGATGAGTTCCTTGAGCTCCTGCATCTCTTCGCGCTTGAAGTGGTTGAGCTCGTCGATGCTGATGACCAGACACGTGGAGAGTTTCTCGATGGAGTCTTTTTTGGCCTGTACCATGCCTTGATGAACGGCTTCCTGCAGCTCGGGCGGCAGCGTGCGGTCTACGAAGTTGGTCTTGCCTATACCGCCACCGGCACTGTAGAGGGTAATGACGATGTGATTGGTGATGTTGTCGTCGCGGTAGGATTTGATCATGCCCACGTACCACATGGTGAGTAGTCGCCGAAAGCGATCGGGGTCGTTGGTGCAGACGGAGTCGGCAAAGCGGCCGATGTGGTCGCATCCGTCCCATGCGGGAAGCCTCTCGAGATAGGTCTCTACGGGGTCGTAGGGCGAAGTGAAGGGCGAGTTGACCAGTTCGTGCACCTGTTTGACGGGGATGTCGTATCCCAGCTCCTTGAGGCGCAGGGAAAAGTAATTTTCGATGTGGTCGTCGAACTCTTTGTAGCGCTCCTTGCCCGTGAGTTTGCGGTCGGTGCGGCGGCAGTATTCGATTCGGAGCGACAGCAGGTTCTTGCGTAGCCAGACGGTGCGCTGTATCTCTACTTGCAGGTAGATGTGCTTCATGAGCGAGCAGCCTAGTTTGACCGTGGCGTGCTCGGCGCGGTTGTTGTCGTAAGCGCTCTTCACGGTGGTCTCCACCTCGTCCATGGGGAGGGGCGGCACGGTCTTCTTCTCGAACGAGACGTCGGTTTCTATCTCGATGAGTTTGTGCATGGAGCGCGGTATGAGTACGAGGGCTTTGTCGCGGGGTATGCCATGTTTGTTGAGCTCGCACGCCGCCTTGTAGACGAAGTCGTTGCGGCTGCCGTCCTTAAATCGGTCGCCCGCGCTGTAGAGGTTTTTGCAGATGATGACGAAGAGGGCGTCCAGACGATCTTCGCTGGCGCGTGTGGGCGAGAGGAGCGATTCGAGGTTCTCTTTGGATTTGCCTTTGACGACGTTTGTAGGCGGTTTGGCGGTAGCGGCAGGCTCGCTCCCCTCCCCTTTCACCTCCCCTTTCGCCTCCCCACGCGACGAGCAGGTTGCGGCATCGAAAGCCACTACTACGATCTGGGGTTGCGGATTGTAGTAGGCGTCGGGGTCGTACGAGAGGAAGCAGATGCGCATGGGGTCGCGGCCGGTAGTGTCGACGTCGTAGCCGTAGCACTGGCGGAAGGCTTCTACCACGTAGTCGTAGGCGGCATGGTGGAGCGCCTCGTAGGTGGCCCAGTCGGTAGGCACTTCGCCCGATTCGGTGGTGTAGCCTATGAATATCTTCACGCCGTTGCCGCTGGGACTGATGTTGAAATACTGCACGATGGGGTCTTTGCGCAGGTAGGTGGTGAGGTCCGCCAATTGCGGAGCGTCGAGCTTGTCCACGTCGAGCACCAGTTGGCACAGTCCGCGACGAAAGCCCTCTTTCTTGCGTTGTCCCTCGAACACGGCGCCCACGATGACGGCGGGTAGCGAGCGCTTGAGGGTGGCGCATCGCTCCTTGTCGCCCTCGGCGGCTGCCTGCCGGATGGCTTCTATCTGCGTGCGCACGAATCCCGTGGTGGTGAGTTCATGGTACTTGGTTAAGGTAATGGTGCCCTGTACTTTCGAGATAGAAGGGCAGTAAGTCATTTCGAACGGCGGCGTTTGGCCGATTGATTCTTCTGTCATAATTAAATTTTAGTAGTTAAAAAAAATAATTCAGGTTATCAGTAGTAATAATAACTTCGTGGTATGTGGGGCGGCGCTCAGGGCACGCCCAGATGTTGGGCGATGGCCTGCACCTGACGGGGCGAGTACACGTGCGTATGTTTGGGTGTGCCCAGCTGCCGGAGTTCGTCTTTGAGCTGCGGGTTGCACTCTATCCACCGGCGCAACAGGCGGCGTGCGGCGGGCGTGGTGAGCTGCGGATTGTAGAGCCTTGCCAGTTCGGACTTGGTGTAACTTCTCACTTCGAAATCGTCGATATACATGATGTTTTAAAGTATTGATTATTAATGCATGAAGATACTAAATTCGGCGCATTCCTGCAAGATAATTATGCAAATAATTCACAACAAAAAAGATATTTTTCATCATCCGCAAACCTGTTGTTTCAGGGCATGGCACGCCCATAGGCAAAAACGAGTTTTGTCTTCTCAGGCGCAGGTCGAAGCCTCACGGGGATGCCGGCCGCGGCGCAGTACGCAGTGCCGGTATCAGCTGTCTTCGTCGATGAAAAAGAGATCTCCCGGATTGGTGGTCACGGAGGCGAAGCTGCGGGCTTCGCCGCTATGTGCCGATAGGTGTATGATGAGTATTTTCATGGGTTCGATTTTCCGTTTCTAATTGTCTTGTTACAAAAATAAGAGCTGGCGAGTAAACTACCAACTTCTTTGGCAAAAAGAAGCATAAAGTTTTTTCCTAAAAGTTAAAAAGGAATACGATAAACAGGAGCTTTCGTATTGATGTATGAATGACAATATGTAATCAAGAATTGCGATTTGTCTGCTTTTGTTCGCACTTGCTACAAATAGGGCTTACACAAAAATACCTAATCGTACCTTTGTAGTGTTCAATCGCGATAGAACACTACAAATTAACCGTTAGTAAAAACCAAAAATTCAACCTATTATGGCAAATGTATTTTATGCACTGGTTCAGCGTCGCAATCCATTGAAAAAAGACGCGCCCAAATTGTATTATGCCGCTGCACAGAAGAACGGCAACTTCAGTTTCGAAGCTATCAAAAGACGAATAGCACAGGCAACGATGGCCACCGAAGCGGATGTGTCGCACATCGTGGAGAGCTTGATCAGTGTCATTTCCGAAGGTCTGAAAAACGGTCAGTCGGTATTCCTCGATAAGTTCGGACAGTTCCGCTTGTCGTTCTCGAGCAAGGGAGCGAAGACCATGAAGGAGTTCACTCCCGAAATGATTCACCGCCTACACATCGTGTTCCACCCCTGCAAGGAACTCAGAGTGCAGAAAAACGAACTGTCGTTCGAACAGAAAACAACGGTCACCGAACAGAGAGCGGCACTCAAAGCGAAAATTGAAAAGGGTGGTTCCAACACTGGCGGCAATACCAGTGGTAATACCGGAGGCAATACTGGCGGGGACAAACCGGGCGACGAATCCATGGATTAGTTTTTCATTCTTCTGTATGAACAGAAAACACAAAGGGAGACATCAAAAGATGTCTCCCTTAAAATCTAATACTTATTATTGAAAACTATTATTTTTTCGAAATAGCGTAGCGCTTGTTCAAACCTTCAAGCACGGCACCGGTAATGTTCATCGACTTGTCGGCATACAGCAGGTTGTCCATGCCGGTGTTGCTGATAATCAAGTTGAAATGATACTTCTTATTGAAATCTTTCAGAAAAGCGTTGATAGAATCACGCAACTGCAAGCTGTTCTTTTGATTCTCGGAAGCCAATTCGCTTTGCAGTTTCTGCTGCAATGTCTGAAGATCTTGATCCATCTTCATCAGGCGATTGTATTCTTGTTTTGCTCTGTCTTCTGAAAGGAAAGCGTTATTATCGTATTTTTTCTGAAACTCTTGTTTGTCTTTGGCTAGTTCGCCGGCTTTTTGATTCAATACCATACGGCTATTTTCCTCTTTCTTCACCATTGCTTCATTGACATCCTTGCAAAGATTGTATTTAGTCAATAATGTATCTATTTCAACATATGCAATTTTTAAAGAACCGGCAGGAATCGGCTTAACATCGACATTGTCCTTATCCGATTTTTTGTTGCATTGGGCAAAAAGAACAACGATCGCAAGTGCTGCAATAACGTTGATAAGAAGTCTCATTCTCTTCATAATTTTGATATTGTCTTTAAATAGTTTATATTTTTAGTTACCATATTCATTCTTTACCGTCTTTCCTCTTTTCTGCTATCGTATGATTGCAAACGCTCTGGAATTGGGCATCTTGCTCAGTATAACAATGTATTCCACGTTGTTGCATTGCCTTGTTTTGACTGATGTGCTCGTTGGGGAATTTCCCACCTTTCACAAAAAATACTTTCACGCCCAAAAAAAGGACGCAAATAGCAACTATTAACAAAGTAAATAACAATATTAGGTACATTTCAATTACTTTTGCGATGCAAAGATAGACTTTTGTGGCGATTTATCGCTATCTTTTCAATGTAAAATCAGAGAGAATAGCCATAATTGCCTATCAGATTAAACATATTTAGCACAACAAGTCTTTTGAAAAGACTCTTTAATATTAGTATTATGAAAGAAACCGATTTGAAACCGGCCGGCATTTTTCATTATTTTCATGAGATATGCCAAGTGCCACGCCCTTCGAAACACGAAGAGCAGATTGTTGCTTATCTGAAAGAATTCGGTGAGAAGCATCATTTGGAAACAAAAGTTGATGATGCGGGCAACGTAGTAATAAGAAAGCCTGCCACTCCTGGTAAAGAAAACCTAAAAACGGTCGTTTTGCAGGGGCATACGGACATGGTATGCGAAAAGAATAGCGACGTAGAGCACGACTTCATGAAAGATGCTATCCAAACAGAAGTGGATGGCGATTGGCTGAAGGCAAAGGGAACAACTCTCGGAGCTGACGACGGTATCGGCGTAGCTGCGGGATTGGCTATTCTTGCAGATGAATCGATCGAACACGGCCCTATCGAATGTCTGTTCACCGTGGACGAAGAGACTCAATTGACAGGTGCCAATGCCTTGAAAGAAGGATTCATGAGCGGTGATATTCTAATCAACCTCGACTCGGAGGACGATGGGCAGCTATTTATAGGATGTGCCGGCGGCATCAATACCGTGGGACAACTTAAATACACACAGATCGATACTCCAAAAGATTATTACTTTTTCAAGGTTCACGTATCCGGCTTAGTGGGCGGACACTCGGGCGACGATATTAATAAAAACAGAGCTTGCGCCAACAAAGTGCTCAATCGCTTTCTCTACCAAGAGGCTGCCAAAATGGACATGTACCTCTGCACTATTGACGGAGGAAATCTGCACAATGCCATTGCACGGGAGGCCTATGCCATATGCGCGGTTCCCGAAGAAGAGAAACATACCGTACGTGCCGATCTGAATATATTCATCTCGGAAATAGAGGACGAATACAGTGTGACGGAGCCCCACTTCAAGATGACGTTGGAATCGGTTGACAGTCAGCCGAAAGCTATTGACAAAAAGAGCGCTGCCAACTTACTGAAGATGCTCTATGCCATGCCTCATGGGGTTTTTGCAATGAGTCAGGAGATTGCGGGGTTTGTTCAAACATCGACCAATCTGGCCTCTGTGAAAATGAAAGAGGGCAACGTGATTCGCATTGAGACAAGCCAGCGTAGCGACATCACATCGTCGCGCAATGACATTGCTGCTATGGTAGAAATCGTAATGACAATGGCAGGCGCCACTGCCGTGCACAATGACGGATATCCGGGCTGGAAACCCAACACACATTCGGAGATTCTGAATGTCACGGTGGCGTCGTACAAACGCCTCTTCAATGAAGAACCCATTGTACGTAGTATCCATGCGGGACTCGAATGCGGTTTGTTTCTACAGAAATATCCTAATCTCGACATGATCTCTTTCGGACCACAGCTTGTAGGCGTCCATTCGCCCGACGAACGTCTGTTAATACCTACTGTCGACAAATTCTGGAAATTACTGCTTGAGATATTGAAGAATATTCCTGCAAAAAGATAAAAGCGCCACGCGCATACTGATATAAAAACCCCGAGGTAGAAAGAGTGATTTATAATTCTCGCTAGCTCGGGGCTATTTGTTTACTTTGAAACAGAATGTCGTTTGAAAGCAAGCGACGATAACCTATGAATACTATCACGAAACACCGCCGTCTTTCATTCTTTCTCCTATTCTTATATGCGTTTTTGCCCGCTTTCGGTCATTCAAACGATACAATCAGTATCATGGAGTGGAATGTGGAGAATTTGTTTGATTGCCGCCATGATACGTTGAAGAATGATAATGAATTTCTGCCCGACGGGCTTCGCCATTGGAATTACTATCGTTATCGTCATAAATTGGATTTGATTGCCAAAACGATTGTGGCTTCGACAGGCAACTGGACTCCACCCGCATTAATCGCTCTGTGTGAAGTAGAGAACGACAGTGTATTGATCGCTTTGACTCGTTATTCGGCATTAAGAGAATTGGGCTATCGATACGTCGTGACCGATTGCATGGATCAGCGAGGTATTGATGTGGCATTGCTGTATCAACGGGACCGATTTAAATTATTGGATTACGAGTATATTCGGGTAAGTCCGTTGAAAGATTTTCGACCTACTCGCGATATTCTTCATGCCACAGGATTGATAACGCTGCAAGACACGCTTGACATTTATGTGGTACATGCGCCATCCAGAAGTGGTGGAGAAAAGCTCTCCCGCCCCTATCGGATACATTTTTCAAAAACTCTAATGACCGAAATAGAGAAACTGAAATGCAAGAGAAGAACTCCGAAAATCTTAATTCTAGGCGACTTTAACGATCTGCCCGGCAGCCCTGCTATCAACAAGATATTGGCTGCAAGAGCTCCCGAAGGAGTAATAGACGATAACAATCTATACCATCTGTTGGCACGGCAAGTAAAGCAAAATAAAGAAGGTAGTTACAAATATAAAGGAGAGTGGAATTTGCTTGATCATTTCATCGTTTCGGGCAGTCTGCTCCACACCGACAATAAGATATATACTTCCGAATCGTTGGCACAAATTGTACATCTGCCGTTTCTGATGACCGATGACAAGACCTATGGCGGAAAGCGCCCCTATAGAACCTATTACGGTATGAAATATGAAAACGGCTATAGTGACCACCTGCCTCTGTTGATGCAGATGATTATTACAGCCGAATAAAATTTCAATGGAGGAGTCAGGCTCCTATATTAGTCGAGTTTAAGTACTGCCAAAAAGGCTTTTTGCGGTACCTGAACACTACCTATCTGCTTCATACGCTTCTTACCGCGTTTTTGTTTTTCGAGCAACTTGCGTTTGCGACTTACGTCACCACCATAACACTTTGCCGTCACATCTTTACGAACCTGTTGAACTGTTTCGCGAGCAATAATTTTGGCACCGATAGCTGCCTGAATGGCAATATCAAATTGCTGACGGGGAATGAGCTCTTTCAATTTCTCGCACATGCGACGTCCCAAAGTATAGGCGTTGTCTACATGAGTCAAACATGACAAAGCATCGACAGGCTCACTATTGAGTAGAATATCCAGCTTCACCAATTTGGAAGGACGAAATCCATCGGGATGATAGTCAAACGAAGCATATCCTTTCGAAATACTCTTGAGCTTATCGTAAAAGTCTATCACTATTTCGCCCAAAGGAATATTATAGTAAAGCTCTACTCGATTGCCGCTAATATACTCTTGTTTAATGAGTTCTCCGCGTTTACTAAGACACAATGTCATAATAGGTCCAATAAAATCGGTAGTTGTTATTATCGACGCTTTAATATAAGGTTCTTCAATGTGATCGATGAATGTCTGATCGGGCATACCACCCGGATTGTGCACTTCGGTCATCTCCCCCTGCTTGTCGTATATTCGATAAGACACGTTCGGGACAGTAGTGATAACATCCATATCGAACTCTCTGTCGAGACGTTCTTGAACAATCTCCATGTGCAACAGCCCCAAGAAACCACAACGGAAGCCAAAGCCAAGAGCAACGGACGACTCTGGAGAGAATGTCAGTGAAGCATCGTTGAGCTGAAGTTTCTCGAGCGAAGCACGCAGATTCTCAAAATCTTCGGGTGCGATAGGGTAAACGCCTGCAAAGACCATAGGTTTTACTTCCTCAAAGCCTCTGATAGCTTCCTTGCACGGATTTACGACATGCGTTATAGTGTCGCCCACCTTTACTTCAGTCGAAGTTTTTATTCCCGAAATGATATAACCCACTTCGCCTGTACGCATTTCTTTGTGCGGTACCAAATCCATACGAAGCACACCTATTTCGTCGGCTTCGTATTCGCAACCGGTATTGAAAAACTTCACCTTGTCGTGCGAACGGAGCACACCGTTTTGAACCTTGAAGTAAGCGATAATACCACGAAACGGATTGAATACCGAGTCGAATATCAAAGCTTGCAGCGGAGCATCTTCATCACCCACAGGAGACGGAACACGCTCTACGATTGCATTTAGAATTTCTTCTACTCCCAAACCCGTACGTGCCGAAGCTCGAATGATATCTTCGCGCTTACAGCCCAGAAGGTCTACTATTTCGTCTTCTACCATATCGGGATTGGCACTCTCCATATCACATTTATTGATGACGGGAATAATCTCCAAGTCGTGCTCAATAGCCATGTAAAGGTTTGAAATCGTTTGAGCCTGTACACCTTGAGATGCGTCGACTACGAGCAAAGCGCCCTCACAAGCAGCAATAGACCGCGAAACTTCGTAAGAGAAATCCACGTGTCCCGGAGTATCAATTAAATTGAGTATATAAGTTTCTCCACGATAGTTGTATTCCATCTGGATGGCATGGCTCTTTATCGTTATACCACGTTCTCTCTCCAAATCCATGTCATCAAGCATCTGCCCTTCGGTAATCTCGATTGTTTTGGTATATTCGAGCAACCTATCGGCAAGAGTTGACTTACCGTGATCAATATGTGCAATAATACAAAAGTTGCGTATATTCTTCATGCAATGTCCTCTATTTGTATGCAAAGATAGTGCAAGAGGAAGAGAATAGAAAATAAATTGATTTATTTTTATTGTAAAATACGATACTCCCCTATCGCCCATCCAGTTTTATGATGATACGCGTAGCATACCGAAGTTTAAGTAAGTTCTATAATAAAAATGCGTTGACACTCGATGTTTTGTCAACGCATTTTTATTTTAGAATTAATCAATTCAGATCAATTTAATAAAAACATCTGCTTCCTGCACTTCTGCAGAGATTTTGTCTTCCCTTAACAACCAACCCAGACCCAAATAAAGATCTTTATCGACTACTTTGAGAGTTTTCTTAAGTTGCTTAGCCGTCATGCCTTCCGTTCCATTAAGAGCGTTCCAAATAGATCCGGCTATCTCTCCTGCTTTAACTTTCAACATTTCTTTCAGTTTTTAAATGTTAGACATTTTATGATTCTCTTATTCTCCTGAAACTAATTTCGTTACAAAGATAGTATTTTATATGTTATACAACACTTTTTCCCGAAATATTTTTACCGGCTTTTACTAAATAGACCAAAAAAGTCGTCTTATTTCCTCATTTGATCTTCCAAATATTCCGCCCAAAGGCATGCTGCCTGCTCAACCAATTGAACACAAGGACGTTTCTTATAATATTGTTCTGTACGTTCAGCCGGTACGGGAGATAGTTTGTTTGCAGCTTGCAATTCAACCTCAGGTTTACGCAACCCTAGCAAAACGCCACATACGATAGAACCATTCTCAGACTTTAGTTTATCGGCCAGCTTTTGAACCAAAGCATAATTGCCCGCTTTACCTTCCTTGTCGGATCCTTTAGTGGCACCTGTTTCGAGTCCGGCGAGCATAAACAGCCCGCATGCAGCACCACATGTTTCTCTCATTCTTCCTATGCCTCCCCCAAATGAAGACGACATTCTGAAAGCTTGTTCGGGAGTAAAGCCATACATATCGGCAAATGCACCCACTACGCTTTGAGAACAATTATAACCTTCCTTGAAAAGCTCGACGGCTTTAGTCACTCTATCTTCGTACATACGTTTCTACAACTAATAAGCTCTTGCAAAGATCACCCGACGTGCAGATGGTTTGCCGGTCACCATATCGACACCCGGAGTCTCATCACCGTCAATCGGTATGCAACGGATAGTAGCCTTTGTATCTTCTTTTATTTTCAACTCGGTTTCGGTAGTGCCATCCCAATGACACAACAGGAAACCGCCTTCTTCTATCTTCTCTTTAAATTCATCATAGCTGTTTACCTCGATGGTTCTTTGTTTGCGATAATCAAGAGCTTTCTGATAAATATTGTTCTGAATATCATCGAGCAGATTTTTGACATAATCTACAATGCCGTCACACGAAACCGTTTCTTTCTCCAGTGTATCGCGACGCATCACCTCTACGGTATTGTTCTCCAAATCTCTGGCTCCCATTACCAAACGTACGGGAACACCTTTCAGTTCGTAATCGGCAAATTTAAATCCGGGGCGTTTGTTGTCTGTATCATCGTATTTCACCGATACACCCAATGCCTTGAGTCCTGAGACGATTCCGGCAACCTTCTCACCTATTTGTTGAAGTTGTTCTTCTTTTTTGTAGATCGGAACAATGACTACTTGAATCGGAGCCAATTTGGGAGGCAATACCAAGCCGTTGTCATCACTGTGAGTCATAATCAGCGCACCCATCAATCGAGTAGATACACCCCAAGAAGTGGCCCATACATGATCTAGTTTATTCTCTTTATCGATAAACTGCACATCGAAAGCTTTTGCAAAGTTTTGTCCCAAGAAATGAGATGTTCCACACTGTAACGCTTTTCCATCTTGCATCATACCCTCTATAGTGTATGTATTGAGAGCTCCTGCAAAACGCTCGTTGGCGCTCTTCACACCCTTAATAACGGGAACAGCCATGTATCTTTCTGCAAAGTCGCCATATACATTCAGCATACGAACGGCTTCTTCTTCGGCTTCCTTACTGGTGGCATGTGCCGTATGTCCTTCTTGCCAAAGGAACTCGGCCGTACGAAGGAACAGACGGGTACGCATTTCCCAGCGGAATACATTGGCCCACTGATTGATGAGCAATGGAAGATCTCTGTAAGAATGAATCCAATTGCGATAAGTATTCCAAATGATGGTCTCTGAAGTTGGACGAATAATCAGCTCTTCCTCAAGTTTTGCTTCCGGATCGACAACAACACTCTGACCATCATCCGAACTCTTCAGGCGATAATGAGTAACGACTGCACATTCTTTGGCAAAACCTTTCACGTGTTCGGCTTCACGACTCAAAAACGACTTGGGAATCAACAACGGGAAATAGGCATTTTGTACACCTGTCTCTTTGAACATATCGTCCAATTGGCGTTGCATTTTCTCCCATATAGCGTATCCATAGGGCTTGATTACCATACAGCCGCGCACCGCAGATTGTTCTGCCAAGTCGGCCTTTACCACCAATTCATTATACCATTGCGAATAATTGTCATTACGTTTTGTAAGACCTTTCAATTCTACTGCCATTCTATTTAATTTTTATTATTTACTATTTCAAATGATGTGCAAAATTAGTATTTTTTCTTTTAATAATCATAATCTACCGGACTGTATTTGATTACTCTCTAGCCGTTTGAATTGGCGGAACTGCAAATAGAGCATTGTTAGCGAAGTGACCGTTGCAAATAAATCGCTGAAAGGCATGCTCCACCAGATTCCGTCCAACTGCCAGAAAAGAGGTAAAATAATAATGGCCGGAATGAGGAATATCATCTGTCGGGTGAGTGATAAAAAGATAGCCTTTTTGGCCATACCGATACTTTGAAAGAAATTGGATGTGACCATCTGAAAGCCAATAATAGGAAACGTCACCATAACGATTTTCATACCCAGCGCCGCTTGTTTGATAAGATCGGCATCTGTAGTGAAAGCCTTCACGATAGTTTCAGGGAAAAGTTCGGCTAAGATGAAGCCAATCGTCGTAACAACAGTAGCCCAAATAATAGTCAATTTGAGTACCTGATTGACGCGTCCATAAAGTTTCGCTCCGAAGTTGTATCCCGCAATGGGCTGCATACCCTGATTGAAGCCGAACACAATCATCACAAAGACGAAAACATAGCGATTGACTATGCCAAACGCACCTATTGCCATGTCGCCGCCAAACTTATTGAGCCCCTTATTGATAAGAATGATGATCAGACAAGAAGCCAAATTCATCAAAAAAGGCGAAAGTCCTATAGATAAGGTATCTCTGATAATTTGCTTTTGAAGCTTAAATGTTCCTTTCTTGAAATGAATGAAATTGTTCTTATTGCGAAAGTAGCTCAACTGCCAACACAATGCCGTGAGCTGCGAAATAACAGTAGCAAGAGCACTACCTCTGATACCTAAATGCAACCCAAATATGAACAGCGGGTTTAGCACAATATTGATCAGCACCGTACCAATTGTAGCATACATCGCTTTTTCGGGTGCTCCGGATGCCCTAAGCATAGCATTGAGTCCGAAGTAAAGACAGGTGACCAAGTTGCCTATCAATATGATAAACATAAAATCGTAGGCATAAGGCAAAGTATGGGGCGATGCACCGAAGAACAATAATATAGGTCTCAAAAAGATTAAGCCAAAAATAGTAAGCATAAGGCCAAACATCACATTCAGCGTAAAACAGTTGCCCAAAATGATACTGGCACTACCATAATCTTTTTGCCCCAAGCGTACTGATGTCAAAGTAGCCGATCCCACACCGACGAAAGAGCCGAAAGCAGCAACAAGATTCATCAGCGGAAAAGTAAGTGCCAGTCCCGATATGGCGAGCGGGCCCACCCCGTGGCCAATAAAAATACTATCTATGATATTGTATAAAGAAGATGCCGTCATCGCTATGATAGCAGGTGTGGCATAATTCATCAATAACTTCCCAATCTTCTCAGTACCCAACTCGGTAGGTATTCTTTTCTGTGTCATATTATCCCCCATTAGTATTTCAAACCACAAAAGTAGTCATTTTTCGGCGTACTAACCAGCAATAGACATGTAAAACAGGTTAATATATTTTTATATTTTTTAGCCGTTCATCTACAATCTCGACCTATCAACTCCAAATATAATATCTTTCCCGTGTTGTCGTACGTTAGTTTTTTCGGTGACTTCCTTAAGTTTTATTGAAAACATAAAGACTTCCATTTATTTAGATAAATACAAGAATCGAGGCGCCCCAATCGGTTTATCGTAGCAGATTGCAAACTATAGCATTGCAAAAACCTTATAAAAATAAATATCCCGACTCAAAAAGATGAATCGGGATAATAAATAGTATTATAATAAAAAAGTATCAAAACAGGAACTTAACGGCTGCATAGTAACTGCGAGGCATTAATGGACCATAGATGTAATTTGAATCTCTATCGGCTCCCTTGTCAAAGTCCTTTTGATAAGAATTGAATGCATTGAGCACACCTCCGCTCAGACGCATTGTCAACGCGTTGCTGCAAAGTGGAATATCATAACCCACCTTAATGTTGGCATCAAAGAAACGAGGAGTTGTAACGGCTACGTCTTTTGTGACGCCCGAACCTGCCATGTGCTGTACAAGCATGCTGCCTGTATAGTCGCCCGTGAGGGAGATAGAAAGGCGTTTGACGGGAGTTATATCTGTCGTCAAATAACCATAAACGTTTGGAGTACGAAACATCTTTGTTTCGGCGGGAACAGTTGAGTCGTCGCTCCATTGCTGTGCATCGTTGTAGCGGCTACGCTGTAGAGTAAGTCCTGCCTGCCAGTCGATCAATGAATTGAGCGAAGCTTGAAACTCCATATTAACGCCATAGACTTTGGAACCCGAAGCGTTGTAGCGTTCGTCTATCTCGTCGCCGGCAGGAGTCTTTTGTCCCAATTCGCGAATGGCGAAAGTATGGCGCAGATCGGTATAAAAAGTCTCAAAAATAAAATCAGTAATCAATGAACCGAACCGGTGGTGATAATTGAGCGAACCGCTCCAACTGGTGGAGTTCTCTTCGTGAAGATTGCTGGCCAGTCTCACCACTCTCCTATCGCCATTGACCAAGTCTACATGCAGATCTTCGTCGTAGGCCTGTGGTGCACGAAAGCCACCGCTCATGCTGACTCTAAAGTTCCATGCGTCATTTGGAGTATAGCGCAAATTGATACGGGGGCTAAAGATGACATGGTCTACCATGTTGTGTTTGTCGAGACGTCCGCCAAAGAGCAGGCTTATCTTGTCGGTTCGCCATTCGTTTTGAAAAAAGGCACTCGATGTATGGGCCAACTGATTGGTAAATATTTTGTTTTCTATCGATTCATCATTTATCTTGTCCGAATTGTATTCGCTACCCAACGTCAGCACGGAAGGCATAAATACCAATTTGTTGAATAGATGAGTATATTGTCCTCCGATGATATAAGTGAGATTATGAGTCAATCCGTAGTTGTCCAGACTCTTGTTTGCTCCGTAGTAACTGTTGCGATCGGTGTTCTGAAAAGACACGTAAGCATTGAGTTTATCTTTGGACGCGGGATTGCCCCAGTCGAAATTAAAACCTCCGGCGTTAATCGTATGTTCTGTAGTCTCGGCTAAATCGGCTTCGTGAGGAGGCAAATTTATATTATCACCACCTCTTCGATAATCGCTTACACCACGATAATCCAACGATAATTTAATGTTGTCGGCCGGTTTCATGACGAGCCGCGCCCCGATGGACTTTGTTTTAATCTTGTTCAGTTCCGAAAATCCGTCTCCGTCGGCATCGTATGGTTGGCGAGATCTGTTGGAGCCGAAGATGATTAATCCCGCCTTCTTGTTATCGGAAACAATCGAAGCATCCATCGTCGTATTGTTTTCGAACACGTTCTTGCCTCCTATCGAGGTTATCGTATGTTCTATTTCGGCACCATTCTTAGACGGTTCGCGAGTGATGACATTGATCGTTCCTCCTATGGCCGAAGAGCCGAATAAGGCAGAGCCTCCACCACGTATCACCTCGACGTGGTCTATCATATTGGCAGGTAGTTGCTCCAGTCCATAGACATTGGTCAATGCCGAAAAGAGAGGGCGGCTATCTATGAGGATCTGGGAGTAATGTCCATCCAACCCATTGATACGGGCTTGCGTCCATCCACAGTTCTGACAGTTATTTTCCACCCTCACGCCCGGAACAAAATTGAGCCCCTGAGCTAAACAACTAGCTTGAGTATCTTCGAATATCTTGTGAGGAAGCACATTGACCAATGATGGTGCCAGCTTGCGTATGATAGGATTGCGTGTAGCAGTGACAACGACTTCGTTGAGCGATATCGTATCGATAGGCAACTCTGTTTTTACTTTATTATCGGCATATATATTGAAAGTAGCAACACTCAAAAAGAGCGCAGCAATCATTATTTTCTTGATTTTCATATTACTGTTTGTTTGAAATGATATAATAAAACAAGTCTGAGTATGGATGAGACCTAGAAGCTGTTGTTGATTCTTGCCGGAACGGATAGAATACAACTTCTTGTCGTCAACGCAATCTTAATTAAGATGATGGACAGACCTATATAGAGCCTATATGCAACAAGATGGATTTGTGCCTCCAGTTACCGCATAAAAAGCCCCACGAATTAATGTATCGAACAAACAGGAGGAGCCCGAAGATGATGGCAGATGTTGGCCACACGAGTACGCGAAAGCAATACAATGACGCATTGCAATGCAAGCAGTGTGGCGATAAAAAAGAAATGGTATGTGATAGGCGCCTCGGTAGGCGAAAAGACATATTGACAAATAGGACAGTAATCGTCATTGCTGACATTGTACTGATGATATCCTGTAGTAGAGGCAGCAACAACACCTTGCTCCAACGAATGGTGATGATAATGCACAGCCTTGATCATCATCGTCGAAAGGATGATAAACAACAGACCTAATGCGACGGCCCTTTTGCTGTTTTTGCTATTAATCTTCAACATCCGTAATATTTTGAACTACGCCACAAAGATATACTCTTCTATCGGAATGATAAATACAAAAAAGGTGAAAAGATGTTTTATCTTTGTATATATCGCTTCAGAAGATAGCGGCCTCGCTTTTTTGTTGCCGTTTTAAAGTCTATCGACCTCTGCGGACAAGTATGAATGCACGCCATGCAATGAATGCAATTGTCGGCCCACGTAGGGCGTCCGTCTACCAGATGTATATTATTGACCGGACAGGCGTCGCGGCAATTCCCACACGAAATGCACGAATCGTTTACCGTAAAGCCCTTAGAGGTGACTGTAAATTTGTAGAACAGGTAGTTGACCACATATGTTTTGGTATATGGAAACGCTCCTTCGAACACATCGCGAACCTTTTTCTTACAGGCGTTGACGTCTTCGGCAATCTCTTTTATCTTTTCTCGGGCCTCTTGTACCTTAATTCGTGCCACGGTGTCCGAATCCAAATCGAACATCGGAATATACGTATTGGGCATACGTACCGACCAAGCCGCATCGAACTTGAAATGACGGCGAAATCTAAATGCCGCTTTTCCGGCATCATCGCCACACGTACACACCATGTAGCGATACGTATCGGCATTGAGTTGGAGTTTATCCACGAAGTCAATAACCGGTTGGGGAGCATACCACGAATGAATGGGAAATACGATGCCTACCCTCTTGTCTTCTGGTGAGGGGCACCGCAGTTCTTTTTTGTTGTTGATATAATCCGATATATTTTCTACCGCATCGTTGGTAGCTGCCGCTATCTGCTCGGCCACCCAGCGCGAATTACCGTTGCCACTAAAATAGTATATCATCTAAATTCTATTAATGATGCAAATTTAAGATATTTTTTTGGTAGTCTATTACAGAAAGAGTATTTTTGTAACAACATAGTTTTCAAAACATATACTAAAGAACAATGATTAAAAAACTTTTTTTACTTTCTTTCTGTATATATTGCACCATTCCTTGTTGTGTGCATGGTGCAGAAAGGCATTTCTTAACCGACAACCATTATCGACTCCGTGTTGAAAAAGATTTCGATAAGAAGATGCAGTTAATGGGTACAAAGTTCTTTGCCGTGCAGTCGCTCCATCCAAATATGGAAGAGACGGAAGCATTGAAGTTTCTTTATGCTTATATGCCGATGAGCGATTTAACAGACTATTCAACCTCTTATTATTTAGATAACATTCGCCAATCGTTTGAAACTCGACGCGAAATGAGCTGGGGAAATAAAATACCGGAGATGCTTTTCCGCCATTTCGTGTTGCCCATACGCGTGAACAACGAGAATCTGGATTGCTCGCGCATGTCTTTTTACAAAGAATTGAAAAAGCGTGTAGCCGGATTGGATATGAAGGCCGCTATCTTGGAAGTAAATCATTGGTGTCACGAGAAAGTGACGTATACGCCTTCTGACGGACGTACCAGTTCGCCTTCTTCTTCGGTGTTATCGGCCTACGGACGTTGCGGAGAGGAATCGACTTTCACCGTTGCCGCCCTGAGAGCGGTAGGTATTCCCGCTCGCCAAGTATATACTCCACGCTGGGCGCATACGGACGACAATCATGCTTGGGTAGAGGCATGGGCGGATGGGAAGTGGTATTTTCTGGGTGCATGCGAACCCGAAGCTGTGCTCAACCTAGGATGGTTCAATGCTCCGGCAAGTAGAGCCATGTTGATGCACACCAGGGTATTCGGTCACTACAACGGTCCGGAAGAGGTAATGCTCGAAACGGCTACCTTCACCGAGATAAACCTGATAGGCAACTATGCCGAAACAGCACGTACCGATTTCAAGGTGGTAGACGCCAATGGCCGTGCAGTAGCCAATGCTCGCATAGACTTCAAAATATACAACTATGGCGAATTTTGCACCGTAGCGACCAAGTATACAGACAGCAAAGGAATGACCTTTCTGACATCGGGCAAAGGCGACATGCTGATATGGGCATCGAAAGACGGTAAATACAATTATGCCAAAGCCTCGTTCGGAAAAGATAAATGTGTGACGATAAAACTGGTGAGAGACCGGCAGCTCGATACTTCGCGAGAAGCTTTCCCGATACAGGCGATAGACATTGTGCCTCCGCCAGAGAAAGTGAAACTTCCGTATGTGAGCGAGTTGATGCGCAAAGAGAACGAACTTCGCAAATCAATGGAAGACTCCATAAGAAACGCTTATGCGGCAACTTTCATGAACAAAGAAACAGCAACGGCGTTTGTAAAATCGCTCTCGTCGGATGCTATCGCATTGCATCCCGATTCGGTAGTACCGTTACTGATTAAGGCTAGAGGCAATCATGGCATCGTTGCCTCATTTATAAAGAGACACGCCGATGCAAGAGCCATACAGTTGCTGAAAACGTTGAGCGACAAAGATCTGCGCGACATTACGAACGATGTGCTCGAAGACAGTTACAATGCAAAAGCAGCCATACTCAATCCCCGTGTGGAACTGGAAATGCTCACTCCGTACAAACAGTTCTTCTTGAAAGCCATACCTCAAAGTCAGGCCGAACAATTCAGAACATCGCCCGACAAACTCGTAAACTGGTGTAAGCAAAACATCAAAGTGGTAGCCGATGCAGAAGCCGGTACCAATGCCATGTCGGCCGAAGGCGTATGGGAAGCGCGGACAACGAACAGCCGATCGCGCAACATCTTCTTTGTAGACGTAGCCCGTTCGTTGGGTATCGAGGCTCGTCAAGACCCTGTGACATCCAAGATTCAATATCAAGACAAGAACCATAAATGGATTGATGTAAATTTCGATTCGGCCAAGCAAACAGCTACTCCTACCGGCAGATTGGTACTCGACTATCAGCCTACTGCCACGTTGCAGAATCCGGAATATTACTCGCATTTCACCATCACTCAGATAAAGGATGGAAAGACCAATCTGCTCAGTTTTGACGAAGGACAAGTAGATATGGGTGGTGGCACATCTTGGGCAAACGTATTTAAAAACGGCACAGCACTCGATGAAGGTACCTATATTTTGGTAACCGGTACGCGTCTGGCCAATGGCAGTGTGCTTGCAAATACTCAGATATTCCGTATCGAAGCCGGACATACCACGACGCTCGATCTGAAGTTGCGCACCAATTCTTCGGATGTATCTGTAATAGGCAAATTTAATTCAGAATCGAAATTCTATTCTGTCGAGACTCAAAAGGAAAAGAGTATCTTGGAGCAAACAGGTAGAGGATATTTTGTCGTAGGAATACTAGGTGTAGGACAAGAGCCCACGAACCATGCATTGCGCGACATTGCCAAGATGAAAGCATCCTTGGATAAGTGGGGACGCCCCATGGTATTTCTCTTTACGGACAAGGAACAGATGGCGAAATACAAAGCCGACGAATTCGGTAAATTGCCTACATCGGTGCACTATGGTATCGATATGAACGGAGCCATTCAGAAACAAATAGCCCAGAATATGAAATTGGCAAATGGAACATTGCTGCCCATCTTCATCATAGCCGATACTTTCGATAGAGTAGTCTTTGTATCGCAAGGCTACACCATCGGACTTGGAGCTCAGTTGCAAGAAGTGATTGACAGACTGAAATAAAACTCCTACCCTCTCTTCATAGTTGCCAGGTTCGACACTTGCGCATGATACGCCTTCTGCTGTTCTTTCAAACGGAGCGTATCGCAGCGGTTGTTATTGATTGTTCGCATAACTTAGGGATTTGAAGTTAAGTTTATAATAAAGGCTCGGAAGTCTCACACGTGTGAGACACTTGTCGCACAGCTGTGAGACGACTGTCGCACTCGTGTGAGACTTCCATCTTATGCTTACAAAGCTGTGACGTACTAACTAACACGATGATCGAAGCAAGGGACTCTTGCGTCTCATCGTAGTATAATGAAGGATTATAGACCTTTCACATCGTGAATATCTACCAATTTGTTGACAATGGCATAAATGGTTAGTCCCGCCGAAGAATGAATATCGAGCTTGCGTGCGATATTGCGTCGGTGTGTGGTGACGGTATTGATAGAAATAAAGAGCTTGTCGGCTATTTCTTTGTTGGTCATACCTTTTACTACCCAGCTGATGACTTCTTTCTCTCGGTCGCTCAATGCATTGGAATCGTCGTTTTGAGTATCCGCGGAAGCAGCGGTACCCAATTGATGTTTGTTGTATTCTTCCAAACGATGCACGGCCGGTATGAACAACTCCTCTTCCATGCGATAATGCGTATGCAAATCTTCTTCGCACAAGAAAATATCGTAGAGCACAGTGTTCAATAAATTGCTGTCACCTGGAATGTTGTAGAAGCGAATAATAATATTCTTCAGCTCGGAGAGTTTTTGCTCTACCGGATCTTGATGAAGCATCAACTTATCAAAAGGTTTATGTTCAATATACTTGCCCGCATCCAATTCGTCGACATACAAAAAGACGGTATTATTCTCGAGTTCCATGTGTTTGTGAACCTCGGCCACATAAGCATCAAAGAATTTGAGGATGAGAAAGGCTACTTCGTTGCGTGCCGAGCAGTCGATAGCTTCTATAAGCTTGCGCCGAATGGTGGGCAACAGAAAATCCAGAAAATAGGTATGAGCCTGTCGCAGATATTCGGTAAGTGACTTAATGGATATCTTGTCAATCCATATATTGGAAACTTTCTCGCCTAGATGAGTGAAATTGACAACAGCCAAAAAGGTGGTGCAATCTACGTTCTGCTCATCACATACTTCTCTTACGGTTTTGTCGCCGAATCCTAAGGATAAGCCAAAACGACTGATCACTTGTAACAAACGAAAATCATCGTTTATCAGTTCACTCATTTTGTCTGAAGCCACATACTTATCTGCCATCTTATTTTAAATTGATTATTACGATACAAAATTAACGCTTTCTGTCTATACCCACAATCACCATAAATGGGTATTCGGTCACAAATATAATAAAAATTCGGTAGGTTTAACCATTTCTGGGTATACCTACCGAACTTATGATGTTGAAACTGCCTCTTACTTATCGAGCGTTGCAGCAGAAAGTATCTCGGGGATCGCATGACCCACACATCCGTTGGGCATCTGAATATGAAGTAAAGACGAAAGAGTTGGGGCTATATCCGTCATGTATACCGTGCGGTTGAGTTGTCCCTGTTTAATGCCCCATCCCATGAACAACAAGGGTATATGAAGGTCGTAGGGAGCCCATACGCCATGAGAGGTACCCATTGACTCCTCGGGACTCCATACCTCAAAATAGCCCGGCTTGACAAGGATTTGGATCTCTCCGCTACGAGTGCTATTGTACGAATTGTTTAATAGCATTTTCATCTCGGCAGGAAGAGTGGTAGAAGAGACCTTTGTCATATCGACTACATCGAGAACACTTTCTAAGGTTTTCACGTAATTTATAGCCACTTGCTTCAGTTCTTCCTTATCGATATGGGCTGCATTGATTTTGTCGTAATCCAAATTGAGCTGATAATTGTCGAGACCTCTTACAAGTCCTTTCACTCCATACCTATTAGTGAGTACGCTATCAATCTTGGCATAGTCTTCTTTGATATCGAATGCACCGGCATTGATCTTGTGCGCTTTCAAGAAATTGTAGTTATGAGCGGCAGCATGATCGGCCGATAGAAACAGCGTATAGTTGTCTTTGCCTATTTTCTCGTCCAGATAATTGATGAAACGAGAAAGGTCTTTATCCAAACGAAGATAAGTATCTTCTGTTTCGATGGCATTCACGCCGAACTGATGTCCTACATAGTCGGTAGCCGAACAACTTATGGCCAGAAAGTCGGTATAATCGCCCGTTCCGAGTTTCTCTCCTTCAATAGCAGCTTCGGCCATATCGAGAGTCAACGTATTGCCCATGGGCACTGTCTTTATGGCATTGAACTGCCTCTCTTTGAGTAAGCGTGGCAAGTCGATGGGGAACGTGGGTCTGCCTCCGGTGAAGAAAGGACGTTCGAAAGAGTTGTCGTCCTCACAGCTCTGCTCGTAGGTGTTTATATCGTAGAGCGTAACCCATGGTTTGCTCAGATACTCTTTGGCCAACTCTTTTTTATTAAAATGGATGAGCCATTCCGGCAATTTATCCATGTAATAAGTACTGGTAATAAAATGTCCCGTCTTAGAGTCGAGCCAATATGCGGCATTGGCACTTTTGCCTGCGGGGAGAATAGATGCGCGGTCTTTGAGCGAGACACCCACCACCTTTGAATGAAAGTTTGTCGCAAGACGCAATTCATCGCCAATAGTCGTTACCCACAAATTGTGAGGAGACTCCATACCGTCTTCGCTAGTGGTGCCTACAGATTTGACCTTGTCGTCGAATGTGCAATAGAACGTTTTACCAGTCTTTTGATCAACCATATCGTTGGAAGAAATACCATCGATAGCCGGAATAGAACCGGTGTAAATAGAAGAATGGCCCACAGCCGTATACGAAGGAATATGCGCCAACATGGTGTTTTCGCAAGAGGCACCTTCGCGTAGCAAACGTTTGAAACCGCCATCACCATAACGATTGTAATAGCGATAAATGTAATCCCATCGCATTTGGTCAATAACAATACCTACTACTAACCTTGGGCGACCGACACTGCCTTGTTGAGCCATAATTGATCCCGAAAACAAAAGCAAAAACAATAAAATCAATGATTTTTTCATTTTAAATTAATTTATATGTAGTGTATCACTATAGAACGTTTTATTCGGACTTGATCAGTGCATTGATAGTACGCATAACTTTCTCTGCAGAGGTGGTTTCTATCGTATATTCATCGACATCGGGGCTTCCCATGAAGACGCGCCGATTGACAAAAGTCATGGAACTAGGGTATTTGTCGCGTGCCGAAAAATGATATTCGTGGATTCCGGTCTGATGATAAATGTCGGCGATATTTGTTTCGTTCACTCCACAGCCGGCAAGTAAATGGATACGCCCTGCTGCTTGCTTATGCAAACGGCAGAGCAAATCGGTACCGATAGACGCGTTTGCTTCGGCGCCGGAAGTAAGTATTCTATCTATCTTCAGACCGACAAGCTGTTCGAGTGCTTCTTCGGGATTGCGGCAGCAATCGAATGCCCGATGAAACGTCACAGACATATTTCCTGCTTTCTCGCACAACCGTTCGGTCGCATTCATATCGATGCTACCGTCGGTATTGAGACAGCCTATCACTACCCCATCGGCCCCCAATTGTTCAGCCATACGGATATCGTTTTCCATCATCTTCAATTCGCGAGGAGAGTAATGAAAATCACCTCCGCGAGGACGTATAATCACGTGTAGCTTGATATCAAGCACTTCACGAGCTTCTTTGATGGTGGCATAAGAAGGAGTTGTGCCGCCTTCTGACAGACCGGCACACAGTTCTACCCGATCGGCTCCACCCAGTTGGGCCTGTATGCAACTCTCTACGGAATTGGCACAAACTTCAAATAGAAAATCTTGACGTTCCATATACGTATGACATCTTTAGGGTTATCTGAAATTATATTTATCAGAAACGTACCTGTACTTGTGCTTGCACCGCATTCTGGCAACGACAAGCATCGGCCGTTTCGTAATCATAACTCAACTGAAAGCGGCATCTGGGATAAAACCAATACTGTAGTCCCCCCAGATAGCGATTGTGTTTGCCCGAATAGATGCGCAACCAATCGTAAGAACCTATTAAATCGAGATTAGTAGCAATGCGCTTGAGACAAGCAGTGGCATAGTATCCTTTGCTTACGAAATCGGCATCTTTGCCTTGCATATACTCGCTGCGAACACCTAAATGTTTGGTATCGATAGAGAAACCGGCAGCATAACGATTTCGGGTATAATTGCCGTTACCCTTGAATCCTGTAATGCCCGGAGCAAGAGAACAAAAGTATTGACTGGGATGTCTCAATAGCGGGGAGACTGCAATGTTGCCGGTACCCAATATCATAGAAGTACTAAGAGTGAGCCATCTAAGCGGATGTGCCGCTAAAGTGGCTACAAAATCTTTTTGCGAATTGGCATCACTGTTATTTCGGCCCTGTCCATTCATTATGGCCAGCGAGTAGTCCAATTTCTTTTTAAGAAAGCTACCGTATACGTTCAAACCCATATCACGACCGGAAGAACCTTTCATCATCAGCGCATCGCTACCACCAATCATATAGCCTGCGACGAGTGAGGTGCATGGAATCAATTCGAGTACGGTAGGCGACATAGGATTCTCGATAGAGAAAGGGGTCTTGAACTGCCCCATACGAACATTGAAATAAGGCGAAGCGGTATAATTTAGATATAACTCATGTAATGAAGCCGACTTGAAGTCGAACATAAAATACATATTAAACTGTTTGTTGATGCGGGCATCGGCCATAAAAATGATACGGGCTATCTTAAATTCATCACGCGGCGATTCTTGACTGTTGTAATTGAAACCCACGTGAGCATAGCCACTCAATTTGATCCGATTTACTAAAGTATTGACCATTTGATTCACATCAATAGTCTTCGTTGTATCGGTAGAGGAACACTCTTGTTCCTGAGCTAATACATCCGAAGTGTAAGAAAATAATATTAATGCCAAGACTAATACTACTTTTCGTTTTCCAAAAAAATTCATCGTTGTATTTACTAAGTTTAAATTCACGGCAAAGGTAAGTAATAAACTTTAGAAACGCGCCAATAATTGGCGTGAATTATAAGTAAAGAGGGAGAGCCTTTCAGCCTATTTTTTATTATAAACTATCATATACAAAGTCTCAAATAAGAATACATATCTTAGTATAATATACAGAAAGAGGGGCTGATAATAAACGACATAAGCTTTGTAGAAACAAAAAGATATTTCATCATAAGATCCTTTTTTCTTACTTGTATTCGCTTATTATTCGTTTGATTGATTATCTTTGTAATTGAATTTTAATAACCTTCGATATAACAGGATGAAGAAATTAGGACTCTATATCTTTGCAACGACGGTCATGCTCATAAGCATGGCTTCGTGTGGGAGTCGTCGCGACGATATGGTGCCTTCGCCTGCCCCGGCAGTATATTATTGGAAGACGGTATTCAAACTGGACGGCATTCAACAACAGTTCTTGCGCCGACATGCCATTAAGAAAATCTATTTACGCTTTTTCGATGTCGATTTCAACGAACAACGTGTTCCGATACCTATGGGGACCGTGCAATTTGATTCGAAAGTCCCTTCGGGAATCGAAATAATACCGGTGGTCTATATCGAGAATCATTGTTTGGAACGACCTCACGATCTTGCTCAAAACATAGTGAAGAGAGTACTGACAATGGTATCGACAAATAATATCAATATCAAAGAATTGCAGATAGATTGTGATTGGAACAATCGTTCGCGTCGTACTTATTTTGAATTGTTACACGATATCAAGAGCCAGCTCGACCGACGTGGTCACTTTCTATTGTCAGCCACAATTAGACTGCACCAGCTGAGCCAGCCTGTGCCTCCCGTGGATTATGGCGTACTGATGTGTTACAACACGGGCAATATACACGACTACAATACGGCAAACGCCATACTCGATGCAAAAGAGGTTCGTCCCTTTATAAATAAACGTTTGGCTGACTATCGCCTGCCTCTATGCGCCGCTTATCCTGCATTCGGCTGGAAACTTCTTTTTGAAAAAGGTCAATTCAGAACAATATTGAGGGAAATAGACTTAACGGATTCGACTTTATACCGTCGAATATCAGATAAAAAGTACATTGTACTTCGCTCTCACTCTGTTGCAGTGCCCGATCCCAATAGTTTCGGTCTGATGGTTAGGGCGGGCGATGAGATTAAGATAGACGAAGTATCTGCCAACACTCTCTTTAAAGTTAAGTCGATGTTGGAAGCAAAACGCCCGAACATCAACCGTCAAGTCATTATCTTTAGTTTGAATTCTATCAACACCAATAAACTCTCCGCTTATGAAATGGATAAGATTTATCGCCATTAGTATCGTAATGTGCTTGTATGGCTATCGAATGATGGCCTGTTCGGACTATTACACGCCCGAAATGTGCAATATGTTTAGTGTATACAATCACAACGATTTATATACCTTCAATAGAATGTACGGTTTCAACGAAGGAAATAAGATGGATGCTGCCCAATTCAATTTTTGGAAGTCTTACTTCAATAATAAGGTAAATCCGAAAACAATAAAAGATGCTTTATTCAATAACGAAACAAAAGCATTAAGCGGTTTAATAAAATATCTGCAACAACACAAAGATATGGATGGAGCTCATTATTTGATTTTGTTGCAACAAATGAGGAAGATCGATAATGGCAATGCATGGGACTATCCGACAAAGGAACAGTTGGCTAACAATAATAGAACATGGACAAATATACTGAACGATGCTTCACGTCGTATCGTCTCTTCCAAGAAGTTGGGCAGTCGTTATTGGTTGATGGCTATGCGAGCCGCTTTTTATACAAACAATAAAGAACAATGTCAATGGCTTTGGGATAAGTATCAAGCCAACTGTGCTCACAATGATATCAGAATACTTGCCGAAGGTTACCTTGCCAGTTACTGGTATAAGAATGGAGAGCAAGAAAGAGCCCGTGAATTCTATGCAAAGGTGGGCGACTTGCAAAGCTTACGATGGTGTTTCAGGAGCGATATAGGACTCAAAGGTATTCAGAAGTTGTATGCCGAAGCTCCCAATTCGGTGGCTTTCCCCTATCTCATTCAAGATTATGTGAACGCTATAGACAACGATTTGCATCCCGCTTGGGAAGAACCAACAGAGAACGATTCCGTGAGACAAATAGTGACTGCGGAGATGAAAGAATTCAGAAGATTCGCAGACCGTGTACTGAATGAGAATAAAGTACAGAATCCGGCCCTATGGAAATCGGCTGCCGCATATTTTGCCTATCTGCTTAGAGAGAACAAGACGGCTATAAATGAACTGAAAGAAGCCGACCAGCTGAGAGGAACTGACCGAATGAAAGAAAATATTCGTGTGCTCCGATTGATGGTCGAATCCGATGCGTCGGACTATAACAACCCATCGTTCGACGAATATGTTCTGAAAGAGCTGCGTTGGCTCATGGCAAAAGCCAAGAACGAGCCTTTATTTGCGGACTACAACTATAAATATTATGTCAGAAACCATTATACAGATGTATTGCAACGAATCGTTCTTTACAATCTCACGCCCGGTTATTTGAGAGCCGGCAAGTTTAATACAGGAACGGTTCTTACAGGGATGACCAACGAGTTTGTCAATATGTGCATACGAAAGAATAAGAGAACTAACAAACATTTGGCCGATTGGACAGAAGGTTACTATCGAAATGACTATAGCGACTGCTACTTTGCACTACTCGATACGGCTGATGTAAAAGAGGTGGTGCGTTATCAAGACTTCCTCTCCCACCCTGCAAAAGGCAGTGCGCTCGAGCAATATGCAGCCTCTTACTGCTACAATGATATGAACTATTACAACGAGCTGATAGGTACCAAATATATGCGAATCGAAGACTTCGGAAAGGCAACCGAGTATTTGAAAAAAGTATCATTGCCTTTTATTTCGGCTATGAATATTGCTCCCTATTTACATGCAGACAGCTCCTACCCCATGTGGTATGTTTGGAAATACAGGAAGGCACTAGATAAGAAAAGATTTGCGAAAGTGATACTCACTGTAAATCCTAAACTTTTGTTCTGCAACAGCATGCTGGCACTACGCCAACGCCTTATGTTGGCCACCGACGATAAAGAAAAAGGGAATCTGAACTATGAGTTGGCTAAGAAATATATTCAGGCATCTAACGTTGGTCACTGTTGGGGATATTTGCATTATGCATGGAGCATCGATTCTACATTTGGAGCAAGAGATTCTAAAGAACAGTACATTGCTCACGCCAAAGAATGTTTGCAACAATCAATGAAACAGAATCAGACAACGATAAACAAGATCAACTGTCTCTTCGCTCTTGCTTCATTAGCCGACAGCCCGTGGAGAACTTGGACATACGACCAACAGACAGACAAAAATATACCCGAATACCACAAAGAAAGCTCTCAAGCCCAACTATTTGCTCAACTTTGTACTTATCGCTCTACAACTGCATTTATAAACGAAGGCTTGAGTAAATGCGATAATCTGAAATCTTACATAGACTACTATAGAAGAAAATAAGAAAGGGAAATACTGCAATAATAGAAAAGGGATATGTCTTCATCGTTGAAGCACATATCCCTTTTCTATATAACTTTAATAGGATTCTTATTTATTGACCTTGTTGAGCTCCTTGCTGAGGCATCTGCATTCCGCCCTGCGAAGCACCGTTTGAAGGTTGACCACCCAATTGGGGTTGCTGTTGAGTGTGCGTCGACTCGTTTTGTTCCATCCGCTGCTGTTCAATCATCAGCTTAGCATTTTCGTGTGCCTTTGAAATGAATTCGTTTACCAAAGCATTATTTTTGAACGACTCTGGAGCATCTTTCAACAAGTCTTCTATCTGCGGGGTCATAATAGGATATGGCATACTACTACAAACCATGATAAAGACACTTGGCCCTAAAGCATTTTCATAATTATCTTTTATAAATTTCTTCACCAACGCGTTCAGCTGAGTGTTTATAGACTCGGCCTCGCTCCCAAGTTGAAGCTGAATGGAAGACTCATCAATGCCTTGCATCATCATTTGAGTAGAGCGATGGTCTAAATTCTGCAATTTCTGGTCCATCTCGTTCTTCTTGGTAATGAACTGATATAATTTATCATTGAGCGGAGTGCCACTTACCTTCATATCATCGTCAGTAATGTCTATCTTAATACTGCCACTTTCGAGAACAACAGGCATCAAACTTTGGTCGTCCATATAAAGAGAAGCAACCATTATAGAATCTATACTGCCATTCATTTTGAAAGTGCCATGAATAACCTCCGCCGAATCAACATTAACCCATTTGTCATTCTTCAGAACTTTGAGGTAAAGCGTTTTCCCGTCCATATAAGAGACAGAAGAAGTGCCGCTCACTTTATAGCTATGACCACATGATGTCAGTGTAATAGCCATTACAAAAAGTAGTGGAAGTAATTTATTAAATTGCATAATAATCCTATTTGTTATTTGTAAAGCAACAAAGTTAATATGCTTCTCAAAATTTAAAAAACTTTTTAGCGTTATTTAAATCAATAACGATATTTTTCAATAAGTTGAGTCCAATGAAAGATATTTTCTCACAGAAAAATGATACTTTTGCAAAGACATAACAGAAGAAGAAGCATAAATCATAAACATAGATCATAAACTTAAACTCTAAAACAATAATGAAGTACAGATTTCTTTCACTATTCCTGCTTCTAGGAATTTGCCTTTCGACAAAAGCTAAAGTCGTATTGCCCGAATTATTTAGTGATAATATGGTTTTGCAACAGTCCACATCCGTCAAAATATGGGGCAAAGCTAAACCAGATGCTAATGTAAGCATCAAATGTTCGTGGAACAATACTCCTGTTGTCGCAAGAAGCGACAAGGACGGTCATTGGACTGCCTGGCTCAAAACACCAACCGGCTCGTACCAACCGCAGAACCTCATTATATCGGATGGGCAGGCACTCAAGGTGAATAATGTATTAATAGGCGAAGTGTGGATGTGTTCGGGGCAAAGCAACATGGAAATAACGCTGAACGGATATTGGAATTGCCCCATTGTCAATGCCAACGACATGATTGCCGAAGCCGGTACGCACAAAGGTATACGCTGTCTGACGGTAGAGAGAAATGGTGCCATCGCTCCGCAAGACAATTGCAAGGGTACGTGGAAAGAATCCAATTCAAAGAATGCTTCTGGCTTTAGTGCGACAGCCTATTATTTTGCTTTGGAACTCAACAAGACACTCAACGTTCCGGTAGGAATACTTGTTTGTAGCTGGGGAGGTTCGACGGTTGAAGGTTGGTTGCCGGAGAGTATATTGAAAGGCTATAGTGATATAGACCTCAACCGCATAAAAGAGCCGAAAGATGAATGGATGAAACCCGAAATCATGTACAACGGGATGTTACATCCTATCACAGGCTATACGGTAAAAGGTTTCTTATGGTATCAAGGAGAATCGAACGTGGGTCGTCACTCAACTTATGCCGACCGTTTGGCTACCATGGTAAAGTTGTGGCGCCAAGAATGGGGAGAAGGTAATATACCTTTCTATATGGTAGAAATCGCTCCCTATCAATATGGCGAAGGAGATAGAGGTGCCTATCTACGCGAAGCTCAATACAAGGCATCGACTATTATTCCCAATAGCGGCATTGTTTGCACCAACGACTTGGTAGAACCGTACGAGCAATACAACATACACCCCAAAGACAAAGAGCACGTTGGTAAACGCCTCTCTTACTTGGCACTTGCCAATACCTACAAACAAGAAGGAATAGAAGCCTATGGGCCATCGTACAAATCGATAGAAATAAAAGAAGATAAAGCCATACTTTCATTCAACCGCGCACAAGACGGTTTCAACCGTTTTGATGGTATGCTAGGCTTTGAAGTGGCAGGCGCAGACAAAGTCTTTCATCCGGCTACGGCAAAGATAGTAAACGACCAACAGATAGAAGTTATATCTCCAGATGTTTCTGCTCCCGTAGCTGTAAGATATTGTTTCCGCAATTTCCAATTGGGAAATGTAAAAAACACTAGAGATTTGCCTCTTATACCTTTCAGAACAGACAATTGGTGATTCTATAGCAAGAATAAAGATAAAAAGGCGCTGTCATAAGCGCCTTTTTTCTATCAGTATGTATCGTTATATCGAAAAGATAGAGACGAAATAAATTTTTCGACCTTATGTCGCTTGCGACTCACGCCCGTGAGTCGGAAAAAACGTCCTTACGAAACTTGCGACTCACGGGCGTGAGTCGCAAGCGACATCAATACGACATCACAAAAACATATATAAGATTTATTACGAAGATTGTTTCGTCGCTACCCTCCGATCTAAACGATGCGGGCAGCAGAACCTTTAGTTGAGAAGCAAAGAGACCATCTCGTCCATCGAACCATTGAAGACATTTAAATCGACATCACCGCTGATGCCCGGCACATAGCCTACATCGGTATATTGCCAAAAGCTCCACTTGCCCTTATAGGCAATAGACGAGACATAATAATGAGCGATCCAATAAGGATAACGATTGAAGAAATCATCGTCGAGATAATCCAATTTAAATTTGTACGAAGTATACAAAATGGGCTTCACCCCATAGTGCGCCTCAATGCGTTGCAGCCACAGCTTTACATCTTTCTGAAAAACAGCTTTGACCAAATGGCCACTTTTTTCCACATCCAATACGGGTGGAAGGTCTCCTTTCTTTAACTTTACAGTATGAATAAAGAAATCGGCTTGCTGCAAAGGGTCTGCCTGAGGTTCATAATAATGATAAGCACTCACAATGAAACCGTATTTTCGGGCTTGCGCCATGTTGCGAAAATAAGATTCATCAACTATATCGTTGCCATTGGTAGCCTTGATAAAAACAAATTGGAGCGGAATATCCGTGTAACGGTTTTTAGCAACCTTTCCCCAGTTGATATTACCCTGATAATGCGATATATCGATACCGCAGACCTCGTATCCTCTAGGCAACTGAGTATAATATGGAGCCCTATTGAGATGCAAATGCCACCGAAAAGCATAAGGGCGGATAAAAAACAGATAGAATGCGGTAGAAAAGACAACCACGATCATCACGGTAAGCAAACTTCGGAGCCATTGCGGCATAGAATGTTCTTGTTTCCGTCGCTTACGCGAGGTCTTACGGGGACGTGATGATCGTGATGTCGGCTTATTCAAAATAACTTATTTTATTTATTTTGTTCTAACAATAAAGTTTTTGTCGTTTGGTCGCAAACGGCTGATGGTCCGAAATATTGGATAGGACCCGGATATACATAGTCCGTTTCTTCAGCCCATTTTTCGCGTTGCGAAGCAAACGCCTTGAATGGAGCTCCGTCAAGTTCAACAAGCGCTTTCTTGATAACAGGCTTCATCTCGCCGTTGCGTTTCTCCATGTTGAGCATCATCGTGATAGGCACACCGCCTGCAATCCATTTCTCGGCAGTAGCTATTGTGTTGCGAACAGAAGCCATATAACCGGTCTTTCCGCTTACAATCAATGCCGAAGCAGCAACACCGAGCGAATAGCAATAGTCTGCATCAAAATTGGATGGAGCAGCACAACGTCCTTCGTAGCCGAAGAAATGGTGCAATGAAGAAAATTTACCATTATATTTACCTTCGTCTTTCCACTGAGCCAATTTGGTAGCTACCATATCACTCAACAGCTTTTCTGTTTCAATCTGCGATACTTGAACGTTTCCGTGCGGATCGCGATCCAATGCCAACTGACGAGCAACTCCCGATGGAAGCGAAGAGTAAGTCTCGGCATTTTCTTTTGATAATTTACTGGCAATGTATTCTACCTGATGAGATTTCTTGATGTGCGAGAATTCTTCAGCATTGTTTGCCAAGAAGTCATTGAGTTCGGCAATAAGACGTTTAACAGCCGGAACAAACTCTATCAGACCTTCAGGAATCAAAACCGTACCATAATTCTTACCTTGCTCTGCACGCTTGGCAACAATACTTGCAATATATGTAACAATATCGTTGAGCGACATGTTTTTCTCTTCAACTTCTTCGCTGATAATACAGATGTTGGGTTGTACCTGCAAAGCACATTCCAAGGCAATGTGAGACGCCGAGCGGCCCATCAACTTGATAAAATGCCAATACTTGCGAGCAGAATTGCAGTCACGTTCAATGTTACCGATAACTTCAGAATATACCTTTGTTGCCGTATCAAAGCCGAAAGATGTTTCAATCATTTCGTTCTTTAAGTCACCGTCAATCGTTTTCGGACAACCGATAACCTGAACCCCTGTGCCAATAGCTTTATAGTATTCGGCCAATACACAAGCATTCGTATTAGAATCGTCACCACCGATAATAACGACAGCCTTGATATTTAATTTTTTTAAAATTTCATGACCACTATCGAACTGATCTTTTTTCTCAAGCTTAGTACGCCCCGAGCCAATCATGTCGAAACCACCTGTATTGCGATAATCATCAATAACATCAGCCGTCAGTTCTATATATTTGTGATCAATTAAACCCGAAGGGCCCATCAGAAAGCCATAAAGACGACAGTCTTTATTGAGTTTTTTAATACCATCGAAGATACCACAAATAACGTTATGTCCTCCAGGAGCTTGTCCACCGGAAAGAATAACACCTACATTAAAAGCCGGGATATCAACCTTTTCAGTAGTAGATTCAAATTTAATGATAGGGAGCCCATACGTGTTTGGGAACATTTTTTTAATTTCTTCCTGATCGGCTACCGACTGTGTCGGAGCACCTTCAACAGCCTTTGCTAAGCCTTTGAGTGCATCAGGGAGTTTGGGCTGATAAGAAGCCCTTTCAATTTGAAGTGCACTTTTAGTCATTTTTTTTGTTGTGTATTAAATTTACTAATTACCTATAATGTTCCGCAAATTTCGTGATTTTTTCTGAATAAAGAACCTTTTTAATTATAAAAGATGTATCTTTGACACAAATAAGTAAATGATCATTTTAAATTTTACAGTTATGGCAAACAAGAGAAACATCAAGAAAAATATTAATTATATTTCAGGTGAATTGTTCACTGAGTGTTTGGTACAAAGTCTATATATTCCTGGTACAGATAAAGAAAAAGCAGATAAGTTAATGGGAGAAATCCTTACTTGTCAAGATGATTTTCTTCGTCGTCTAAGCCATGTTGAACCAGGAAATGTAAAAGGCTTTTTCAAGAAAATCCGCGAGGATTTTAATGCTAAGACAAAAGAATTCGTCGAGGCTATCGGTAAACTTAACTAAGTTTGAATGAGAAGACGTCTCTATAATTTTATTTATACCTATATATTAAGGTGGAAATACAAAGTGACTGTTCCAATGTTCGACAAGTGTGTTATATGTGCAGCACCTCACACCACAAATTCAGACTTATTTTTAGGTAAACTTTTTTTTGGACTTGTAAGTAACGAACGAGCCTACTTTCTAATGAAAAAAGAATGGTTCTTTTTTCCGTTGGGTGTTTTCTTTCGGGCCGTTGGAGGTATTCCAGTCGATCGAAGTCATAAACATAAGATTTCGATGACACAGCAGATGGCAACAATTTTTGCCAAACGCAAATACTTCACTTTAGCTATTACTCCCGAAGGTACCCGCTCTGCTAATTCGGATTGGAAAAAAGGATTTTATTATATTGCTTTAGAGGCCAAAGTGCCCATCGTGCTTGTAGGTATCGATTATGCTACAAACACGATTGTGGCAAGTAAATATATTATACCAAATGGAGATATCGATGCTCAGATGCTGGAGATAAAACAACACTTCGCTCAATTTAAAGGCAAACATCCAGAACGTTTTGCCATATAAAATGCGTATTACTCTATTACAAACTGATATTGTATGGGAAGATAAGAAAGCCAATCTCAATCGATTGGAAAAATATCTTGAACAGTTAACGGGACAAACCGATTTGATTGTTCTCCCAGAGATGTTCTCTACAGGTTTCAGTATGAACAGTGAAACACTTGCAGAAAATGTAGATGATACAACGGTTTCCATATTAAAAGAATGGAGTCTAAAATATCAATTGGCATTATGCGGTAGTTATATTGCCAAAGGAAAAGACTCTAAAAATTATAACAGAGGATTCTTTATTTCGCCCGATGGCAATGCCTCTTATTATGATAAGCGGCATTTGTTCCGTATGGGCAAAGAATCCGATTTTTTCTCTGCCGGCAACAGACAACTGATTATTAACTTCAAAGGATTTCGTATATCCCTATTAATCTGTTACGATTTGCGTTTTCCGGTATGGAGCAGAAACATAGACAATGGTTACGACCTATTAATATATGTAGCCAATTGGCCTGCATCTCGCCGAGACGTTTGGGATATACTTCTAAAAGCACGTGCTATAGAAAATATGAGCTATGTTTGTGGTGTGAACCGAATAGGCACGGACGGCAATGGATTGCCCTACAATGGAGGTAGCGCCCTTATATCGGCCAAAGGAAATATTCTAGCATCAGTTGACGATGATAAAGAAGAATTTGTCACTACAACGATAGATTTGAATAGTCTAAAACATTTCCGTGATAAGTTTCCAGCATGGAAAGATGCCGATCAGTTTGTTATTCATGCGAGTGAAACACAATAACTCCTCTACCTCGGCATTCGAATTCTAAAATAATCAAATCAAATACTTAATGGCAATAACAATAGCAGCTGCAATAATTGCAAATAGCCAGAACATACGCCATGCCATTTTTGCCATAAACTTTAGAACAAACAATATCACTAAAATTGCTATAATAATTATTGCGGTCTTCATCATCTCTTCGTTATTTTAATGCTAAATATTTATATTGCAGAGTGACAAAGGTATTTCTAATATTTTTAACATGCAATACATATGATGAAAATATCAAATATTTAACGCTCATATATTGGCAGAGATTTGCCAAACAGAATGTTAGTCGTACAATAGTCCCAAAGGCTCACTAGCAAATCTATTAGAATAGCCCATTCAATATATTTAAATTCTCAAACGAATATTGATTATTAAAAATGTTTTTTCTATATTTGACTAGTATTTCACAAAAGACATTACATGAGAAGGATAAAATATATTTTAATAATCCTATTGTGCCTGTTATCCAATAATCTGCAAGCGCAGAAAGTGGGACTTGTACTAAGTGGAGGTGGTGCAAAAGGTTTGACCCATATCGGAATTATTCGTGCTCTGGAAGAAAATAATATTCCAATAGACTATATCACCGGAACTTCTATGGGAGCCATTATCGGAGCTTTATATGCTATGGGGTATTCTCCTGACGAAATGGAAGAACTACTTAAATCGGATGATTTTAAAAGGTGGTATTCAGGCGAAACAGAACAAAAATATGTTTACTATTTCAAGAAAAGTCTTCCCACTCCGGATTTTATTAGTATCAGGCTTTCACCGACCGGCAAAGATCAATCTAAAATAAAGACACAGTTTCTACCTCAAAGTGTAATTGATCCAACGCAAATGAATTTAGCGTTCCTCAATATCTTTGCGCGAGCAACGGCAGCATGCGACAATAACTTCGATAAGCTCTTTGTTCCTTTCCGTTGCGTAGCGTCGGATGTATACAACAAAAAAGAAGTGGTCCTCAGAAAAGGCGATTTAGGAGATGCAGTGAGAGCGTCCATGAGCTTTCCCATCATGTTCAAACCCATTCAGATAAACGGGACACTGACCTACGATGGAGGCATATATGATAACTTCCCTGCCGACGTAATGAAAGAAGATTTTCATCCGGACGTAATAATAGGAAGTGTCGTATCATCCAACCCTTCAAAACCCACCGAAGACGATTGGTATGGACAATTGGAAAATATGATCATGCAAAAAAGCAATTATCAGCTACCCGACTCTAACGGTGTTTTACTCACTTTCAAATATACCGATGTAGAACTGATGGATTTCGATAGAATAAACGAACTTAGCAAGATCGGTTATGATAAAACGGTGCAAATGATGGACACCATAAAAAGTAAGATCTTCCGTCGAGTAAATAAAGACAATGTACGCCTCAGACGGCTGATATACAAAAGCGAATTCCCCGAACTATACTTTCATAACATCTATGTTGAAGGAGTCAATTCCCATCAGGCAGCTTACATCAGAAACACTTTCCAGCAATCAGGAAAAAACGTTTTCACGTTTGAAGATTTAAAACAAGGCTACTTCCGTCTGCTATCCGACAATATGATTTCAGAAATCATACCGCATGCCATATATAACGAAAACGATAAGACATACGATCTACATTTGAATGTTAAGATGCAAGATAATGTTCAAATACGAGTAGGTGGAAGTGTTTCTTCTTCGTCTTCCAACCAAATATATTTTGGAGTAAATTACCAAAATATGGCATATCAGGCAAAAGAGATTACTTTTGACGGACAATTAGGTAAGGTATACAACAACTTGCAGTTAATGACTAAATTTGAATTGCCCTATGCCGTTCCTATCTCTTTCCGTGTTATAGGTTCCATCTCAACTTTCGATTATTTTAAGAAAGAAAAGATTTTTTCTCATAATTCAACTCCAGCTTTCAATCAAAAAGACGAAAGCTTTATTAAACTAATGGCAACATTGCCGTTCCTTACAAACAACAGAGCGGAATTTGGCGTAGGATATGGATTGCTCAGAGACAAATACTTTCAAACAAATATCATCAATTTTAATAATGACTATAGCGACATGACAAAACATCAGTTGTTTGGTGGCTTTATCAACTTTAATGGCAGTACACTCAATTATAGACAATACCCAACTACAGGAGATCATACCGAGCTTTCTGCACAATTATTTATTGGCAAAGAAAAATTTTATCCGGGAGAAGCAAGTACCACACAAACAATTACAAATAACTTTCAGTCATGGCTACAATTATCTTTCATGAAAGAAGCATATCATACAATGTCTGAGCATTGGACGGTTGGCTGGCTTTTCCAAGCATTATATGCATCAAAGAATTTTTCATCCAACTATGCCGCTACAAAAATGAATGCGTGTGAATTTTCTCCTACGGCTAATAGTAAACTAAGTTATCACGATGCTTTTCGTGCAAATCAATATATTTCTGGAGGTATACGTCCCATCTTTCGATTCAGCAAACGAATAGATTTTCGTACAGAATTCTATGGATTTATGCCTATATACCCTATAAAATGTAACGACAACAACCAAGCTTATTATGGTAAGTCATTCAGTCAATTCGAATATATGGGAGAAGCATCGTTGGTTTATCACTTACCTTTTACCTCTATTTCTCTATATGTCAACCATTATAGTACTCCCAAGGCCGATTGGAATGTCGGTATTACTTTGGGATGGCAATTGTTCAACTATCGATTTATTGAATAAACACCATAAAAAAGGGACGAAAAACCTTGCAGACTTAAAAAATATTAGTACCTTTGCACCCGTTAAAACGATGGCCGCGTAGCTCAACTGAATAGAGCAGCTGACTACGGATCAGCAGGTTATAGGTTTGAATCCTACCGCGGTCACATACAACAAATAAAGGATGGCCATGTAGCTCAACTGAATAGAGCAGCTGACTACGGATCAGCAGGTTATAGGTTTGAATCCTACCATGGTCACAAAAAAGAGCGAGTTTTATTCGCTCTTTTTTTATATAAATCAACGTCAGGGACCTTTAAGAATTTAGTTTATTTATTATTGAGCAACCCGTTAGATTCTCCTATTTACAGGTTAATCATTCATTCAAAGAATAATATTTAAATATTCATTTGATTGTCTTGAATTATGCGGAACAGAGAAAATAAATTTACTTCCCACTCCCAATAAGCTTTCAACTCTTATTGTTCCTCCATTTCTAATAACAAAGTCTTTGCATAGCACAAGTCCTAAGCCTGTTCCTTTTTCCTTATTAGTACCGTATGTAGAATGAAACTTATTATCTATAAACAAATTATCAGCCATTTCTTGTGACATTCCAACACCATTATCCTCAACCGTAACTTCAACAAAACTATTTAGTTGAGAAAGAGTAATTGTTATCAATCCTTGAGGATGAGTAAATTTTATAGCGTTGGAGAGTAAATTTCGAACCACTAAATTGATCATGTCATAATCTACATAGACTTCATAATTGACTTTCTCATTGAACTGCATTTCTATTGATTTCTTACTAGCTTCCACCGAGAGTAAAGATATGTTTTGAATTATCAGTTCATTCAAGATAATCATTTTAGGACTACAAACGATTTCATTACGTTGAGATCGAGACCAATTCAATAAATTTTCTAATAAATAATAGGTATTCTTTGACATCACTTTTAACTCATTCAAAAAACTATCTCTCAAGTCAGAAGTCATATTTGAATCATCCGTTAAAAGCTCTATTATTTGCATGAAGCTTCCTACCGGACCACGGAGGTCATGAGCAATAATTGAAAAAAGTTTATCTTTGGTAAGAAGCAGTTCCTGTAATTGTTGCTCAATTTTTTTCTGTTTACTTATATCAATATGAGTTCCAACAGCCCGAACGGGTTTGCCTTCATTATCTCTTTCAATGACTTTCCCATGATCCAATATCCACCTCCATTCGCCAGCTTTATCTTTTACTCGGAAAACACTCTCATAATAATCTTTATTACTTTTCAAATGATTCTCAAAAATCTGCGATACTCTAGTCAAATCTTCAGGATGAATAAGATCTTGCCACTTGTATCCACTCTTCGATAAGCTATCAATCTCATATCCAAGCATTGTGTAACAAGTATCAGAAAAATAAATTTCATTTGTCTGAAAATTCCAATCCCACATACCTTCTTTTGCCCCATTCAATGCAAGCCTGAGCCGTAGTTCACTTTCTTTATATTGATTCAAGTAAAGTTTTCGCTCTAAAGCGTTAGCTATATTATTAGTGACTGCTAGAAGTAAATTAATCTCATCTTCTGGCCATTTTTTACTCCGCAAACACTCATCAAACCCTATAAACCCCCAAAAATGATTTTGAATATTAATAGGATATGCTAATACAGATTTAATACTCAACGGTTCAAATAAATCAATTATATCCTGAGGTAGTTCCATCACATTTTCTGAAAAGATCCGACCTTCCCCTATCAACATTTTTTTCCATGAAGGAACATTCGCAAAAGGAAACATTTGAAACTCCTTTTTTTTACTATCAATCCCCTCGTTGCACCATTCGTGAGTATTGCTTGTTAATTGTTCATCATCCGTATTCTTAAATACAAATGCACGACTGACATTGGAATGTTGGCCTATTAATCTTAGGACTGTATTAATTATATCATCAAAATCACCTGGTTTATTAAGAAGTTGTGCAACATCTACTAATAATTTCTGTTGATGAATAAAATGCTTTAGTTTTTCCTCCATCTGCTTTCGCTGACTAATATTTGTTATAGCCGCAATCATGTAATGCTCCTTTTGTATATCTATCCGTTCAAAAGAAAATAAACATTCCAGCACTTCTCCAGATTTGGTTCTTATCGTAGCCTCTCCCTCAGCCCTTCCTTTATGAGCAAATTGTTCAAGCATAGCCTCTCTCTGAGAATAGTTATCATAAATATCCAACTCTCGCACTGTCTTCCCAGAGATTTCTTCCAAAGAATACCCTAACGTTTCTATAAAAGCTTTATTTACATTGAAAATAATACTAGAATCAATCGTGGTTATAGCCATCATTACCTGAGAGCTATTGAATATATTAAAAAAGATTTCCCTCGAAAAATATTTAGCAGATAGGTTTGTGCTGACAGCTACAATAACATTCTTTTCTTTCCACCATCCAATGTAAAATTTAGTATTAACAGGAACTACTTCCCCATTTTTTGTAATGAAAGGATATGGGCAAGAGAAAACATCCCCCTTTATGACCAATTGCACAATAGTAGATATCTTTTCTCTGTAACGAGAAGAATATACAGCGAGAAGGTTTTTATTATATAAGTCTTCTGAACTATATCCTAGAATGGAATTTACCGCTAAATTAGTCTCAATAATATTTCCATCCATATTCAATATGAATAAAGGGTCAAGTTTATCACTTAATAGACCTTTAAGCTTACTTTCTGGAATAAATTTCATAATATTATACTAGATTTATATAACCAAGCTTAAGTAAATTACTGTAAATGTAATAATAAAATAAATCGGAGCAAATAAATATATATTTTATTTTCCACAAAATTAAATTTATAAACAGACATGGTTTTACTTATAAGTCGAGATGGTATACGGAATAGGAGTGAAACAAAAGACGGAAAGGAAGGATAAGAACAATAAGGAGTATAAATGAGATGTATGAACGTGATGAACGATAAGGTCTGAGTGGTCTGAATAGTGTAAAAAAAGGAAAGGGTTCCGGCAGCCTGATCGGCTTTACCGGAACCCTTCCTGCTAAAACGGCGGCGACCTACTCTCCCACTTTGCGGGCAGTACCATCGGCGTAGCGGGGCTTAACTTCTCTGTT
>Ga0183095_10057_pt3 | contig 127246 bp, 116 predicted proteins | sample BioMet4_FD_130346 | JGI IMG/M metagenome (GOLD analysis project Ga0183095, IMG submission 130346) | Microbial communities from bioreactor (seeded with sewage sludge) at LBNL, California, USA - Biofuel metagenome 4 (v2) (version 3) | ecosystem: Engineered > Bioreactor > Anaerobic > Unclassified ...
CCGTACTTGACAGTGGTCGTAACCTTGTTGTCGGAGAACTTGTTCCAGCTGTGACCCGGACGGCCGAACTTGTCCATCGCGGAGGAAACATAGCTCAGCGCCCAGTCGGATTCAGCAAGGGAGACACCGGTCTTGATGGCACCGGCAACGGTCATGTAGTTGACGCCGTTGGTGACAGTGACAACTTCACCATTGGTCAGCTTCTGGATTTCAGCCGGGGAGAACTTGTACTGCTGGCCGTACTCAACGGTGCTGGCCTTCAGAGCATTCAGCATGATCTGAGCAGCCTGGCCGCGGGTCAGGTTGGCAGCGACGTCGAAGCTGGAGCCGAGGCCCTTGAGCAGACCGGCCTTCTTAGCCAGAGCCAGGGTGTTGACGGCCCAGGAAGTGCCTTCGAGGCCTTCGGCCTTGGCGTCATAGCCGAGGACAACGAGGACCATCTTCAGGAACTGGACGCCGGTGAGCTTGGCGCTCGGGGCGAAGTTCAGTTTGCCGACGCCCGCGATGATGCCGGCCTTGTAGCCGTAAGCAATGTAGCTCTCGGCCCAGTTGCCCTTCGCATCAACAAAGGGGTTGGCGGATTTGTACAGAGCGCTGATGTCGGTCGCGCCATTGTCGAACATGGCGATGATCTTGGCAGCTTCTGCACGGGTGATATCCTGATTCGGCTTGAAAGTCGTATCCGGATAGCCGGTCAAAACGCCGATGCCCGAAAGGACATCGATGGCCTCAGTCTGGCCATTCTTGGTGATGTCAGCAGCATCCTTGTAGCTGGAGCTGGAGACAGCGCTCGCGATGGTGGCGAAGCTCAGAAGAGTTGCGACAGCCAGCACGAGTGCAAGAACCTTTTTGAAGTTCTTCATGTAAGTTCCTCCTGTCAAAATTTGATTTGCGGATTATTCCTCAAAGGAATAATCCACAGGAGAAAACAGACGCCCGGAAGAGCGGCGGAGCGGAAAATCGCGGGCTTTTTCCCGATGGGGGAAAACCCGCCCGCCGGGAGGGCCGTTCCTGCGGAAAAAGTCCCGAAAGCAGAAAATTTTTCAGTTGACAAACGCCGGATTGTACTATATAATTCATCGTGCCGTAAGATGCGGCGCAGGAGAAATGGCGGCATAGCTCAGTTGGTAGAGCATTCGGTTCATACCCGGAGTGTCATCTGTTCGAGTCAGATTGCCGCTACCAGGCCCGTTGGTCAAAAGGTTAAGACACCGCCCTTTCACGGCGGTAATGTGGGTTCGATTCCCGCACGGGTCACCAAAAATGGGAAAACATCGCGAGGTGTTTTCCCATTTTTCCTATATTCGGGCGCGCGCGGGGCGGGCGGAGCTCCGATGGGCTGCTTATTGCCTTTCGCGCGGAAATGTGTTACAATCCGAAGCAAGAAATCCCCAAAGGAGGCGGCGCGCATGATCGGCGAATCTGCGGAAAATTATCTCGAGGCGATCCTCGTTCTGGCGCAGGACGGGCCGGTGCACGCCGTGGACGTCGCGCGGCGGCTGGGCTTCTCGCGCCCGACCGTGAGCGTCATGCTGCACGAGCTCGAGCGCAGCGGCCATGTCGCGATCGACGACGGCCTGCTCTCGCTGACCGAGGCCGGGCGGCAGATCGCAGCCAGCATCTACGACCGGCACGAGACGATCGCGGGCCTTCTCATGGCCGCGGGCGTCAGCCGCGAGACGGCCTATCTCGACGCCTGCAAGATCGAGCACGATCTGAGCCCCGAGACCTTCGCCCGGCTCAAGGAATATGCCGCGCGCCTGCGCGGGGAGGCACTATGAGCGCTTTTTTCTGCAAGCTTTTCACGCCCTGGAAGGCGGAGGAGTGGTTCTCCGACCACGACGCATACTGCCGCTTCCTCGTGAAGCGCGACAAGCGCCTCAACACGTTCCGCGTGCTGCTGTTCGCCGTGACGGGCGTCATGCTGCTTCTGGGCTACGCGCTGAGCGACGCGGTGCACAACGTCTATTATTACACGGCGGCGGGCTGCCTGGGCGTCGCGCTCGTGGTGTCGCTCGTCATCGGGCAAAACGAAAAGCAGCTCCCGAAAGAGCTGCAGCAGAAATAAAAAACGGGACGGCCTCGGCCGCCCCGGATTTTTTATGCCTCGGCGCGCGGATCGAAGGCCTGCAGAACGAGTGCCAGAAGGTACGCCATGCTGCCGCCGTAGACGAGCGCCTCCGCCAGGCCCGCGCCCGCGAGGGCCGCGCCGCCGAAGTACACGCCCGTGAGGCTGAAGAGCGCGAGCGCGCGCCGGCTGCCCTTGTCGAAGGTGAAGCCCGCCGCGTGGAACGAGGCCAGCATGAACGAGATGAGCGCGAAGAGCAGGAAGCAGTAGTCGAGGATGGCCGGGTCGACCATCCAGCGCCGGAAGTCCATGAAGAGCTTCACAACGTAGAACAGGACCGGCAGCACGTAGGCAAACGGGGCGGCGGCCTTGCCCTTATACCGCCCGGCCGCGCAGAACAGCACCGCGCCGCCCGCCAGCACCGCGCCGAGCCCCAGAAGGCGCGAGGCGCTCGCGACGGTCGCGACGGTCGCGATACCGCCCGCGATCAGCAGCAGCGCGCCGAGCGAGGAGAGAACGGCGTCCGGCACGCTCGCGCGGAACAGCTCGGCGAACGCGGTCTTTTTCTCCAGCGACCACGCGGCGAGCAGAAACACGACGACCGCGGCGGCGCTGAGACCGATCAGCGGGATCGCGGAGCCGCCCGCGCGCTCGAAAAGACGCAGCGCGAAGCCGCCCGCGCTCAGGGCGAGCGCCGCGAGCACATACGGAAGAGCCGTTTTGTTTTTTTTCATGGTTGGAATCCTCCGGGCAATTCAGTGAACTCAGTATACCACACAAAATGCGCGATGGACAGGGCGTTTTTCGGAAAAATGAACGTCCGCCCCGCGCGGAACCGGCCGGCTGGACGATTCGACGCGAAAATTCCGGTTTTTGCAATCTTTTTTTCATAAATAGCTTGCATTTTCATAAAATAGATGGTATAGTATAGCCATTCTGATCGTAGTTTAGTGGAGAGTGGGGATTGCATCCCCACTCTTTTTGTTGAGAAGGGGTGTTTTTTTATGAAGGTCACGGAACTGGTCTGGCAGCTGGCCGAACCGGTCGTGCAGGAACACGGCTGCTCCGTGTGGGACGTGGAATACGTCCGCGAGGGCGGGGAGTGGTTCCTCCGCGTCTATATCGACAAGCCGGACGGCGTCAACATCACGGACTGCGAAGCGATCTCCCGCGCACTCGACCCCATTCTCGACGAAAAAGACCCGATCCCCGACAGCTACAACTTCGAGGTCTGCTCGGCGGGGATCGAGCGGGTCCTCAAGCGCGAGAGCGATTTCCGCCGGTTTATGGGCAGCGCCGTCACGGTCCGCCTCTACACGCCGAAAAACGGCGCCAAGGAGTACACCGGGACGCTGACCGCCTGGGAAAACGGCGACGTCACGCTCGACTGCGCGGGTCAGCTTCGTACATTTACAAAATCCGAGGTCGCGCAGGCGCGGCTTCACGCCGATTTTTAACAAAGGAGGAATTTCTCAAACATGAACGCAGAAATTTTCGCCGCGCTGGCGCAGCTGGAAAAGGAGCGGGGCATCCCGCAGTCCTATATGATCGACAAGATCACCCAGGCCCTCGTGGCGGCCTATAAAAAGGACAAGGACGGCTATACCGACAACGTCTTCGTCGAGATCCAGGACAACGACATGAAGATGTACGTCCAGAAGGAGGTCGTCGACGACGTGCTCACGCCCGCGACCGAGATTTCGCTCGACGCCGCGCAGAAGATCGACAAGCACGCCCAGCTGGGCGACCTCGTGAACGTGGACGTCAAGACGCAGGCCTTCGGCCGCATCGCCGCCCAGACCGCCAAGCAGGTCATCATCCAGGGCATCCGCGAGGCCGAGCGCGGCATGGTCTTCGACACCTTCTCCTCGAAGGAGCACGAGATCCTGACCGGCACCGTCCTGCGCGTCGAGCCCATGAGCGGCGACATGATCGTCCGCATCGGCGGCGGCACCGACCGCACCGACGCGATGCTCGCGGCCTCCGAGCAGGTCCACGGCGAGCGCTACAAGGAGGGCGACATGATCCGCGTCTACGTGGTCGAGGTGCGCAGAAGCACCCGCGGCCCGCAGGTCATCGTCTCCCGCACGCATCCGGGCCTCGTCAAGCGCCTCTTTGAGCTCGAGGTGCCGGAGATCGCCTCCGGCGCGGTCGAGGTCAAGTCCATCTCCCGCGAGGCCGGCAGCCGCACGAAGCTCGCCGTCTGCGCCACGCAGGACAACATCGATCCGGTGGGCGCCTGCGTCGGCACCCGCGGCGCGCGCGTCGGCGCGGTCGTGGACGAGCTGCACGGCGAGAAAATGGACATCGTCGTCTGGTCCGAGGACCCGGCGAAGTTCGTGGCCTCGGCATTGTCCCCGGCGGACGTCGTGTCCGTCACGGTGCTGCCGGGCTCCGTCAAGGCCTGCCGCGTCATCGTGCCCGACGACCAGCTGTCGCTTGCCATCGGCAAGGAGGGCCAGAACGCCCGCCTCGCCGCCCGCCTGACCGGTTATAAGATCGACATCAAGCCCGCCTCCCAGGCCGCCGAATTCGAGCAGGCCGACGAGGCGGAGGCGGAGCCCGCCGAGGGCTCCGAAGCGCAGGCCGAAGAGGTCTGACCCCCTGAAAGGAGGCGCCCGGAATGCAGAAAAAGATCCCCATGCGGCAGTGCGTCGGCTGCCGGGAAATGAAAATGAAGAAAGAGCTCGTCCGCGTCGTCCGCTCGCCCGAGGGAGCGATCACGCTGGACTTCCGGGGAAAGGCCCCGGGCCGCGGCGCCTATCTGTGCCCCAACTGCGAATGCCTCAAAAAGGCCATGAAGTCGAAGGCGCTCGAGCGCAGCCTCGACTGCGCGATCCCGCCGGAGATCTACGACGCATTGCTTGCGCGAATGGAGGCGGGAGACGATGGAAAATAACAGCACGCTGAATCTGCTGGGCCTTGCCCGCCGGGGCAGACGGCTCGAGCTGGGAGAAGAGGCCTGCGCCGCGCTCTGCCGCGCGCAGAAGGCGAGACTGCTCGTCGTGGCCTCGGACGCGGGCGACCACACCGTCCGCCGCGCCCGCTCGTTCTGCCAGGACGGCAAGCCCCTCTGTCTCACGATCCCCGCGACAAAGGCGGAGCTCGGCGGGGCGCTGGGCGTGAACGCCTGCGCGCTGGCCGCGCTGGCGGATCCCGAGATGGCCCTGGCCGTCGTCCGCTCGCTCGGAGAATCGGAGCGGTACGCCGCGGCGGTCACGGAGCTCACGCGCCAGTCTGAGCGCGTGAAACAGCGCCGGGATGAGGAAAAGGCGCACAGGAAGAATCTGAAACACGAAAAGAAATAACCGGAGGTGGCTGTATGATTGAATTCAAGTATAAAATTAAGGAAATGGCCGATGACTTGTCGATGCCGGCGAAGGAAGTCATCGAACTGATTGGAAAGTTTTACGACAAGCCGAAGAGCAGCTCCCAGAATCTGACTGAGGAGCAGCTGAACGTCTTGTTCGATTATCTGACGCAGCAGCATCAGATCGCCTCTCTGGAGGAGGTCTTTGCCGCCGCGAAGCCCGCGCAGCCCGAACCCGCGCCCGCACCCGCGGCCCAGCCCGCTCCGCAGCCCGCGCCCGCGCCGCAGCAGGCACAGCAGCCGCAGGCCCAGCAGCCGCATCCGGCGCAGCAGCCGCAGCAGCCGCGTCCGGCGCAGCAGCAGCCGCAGCAGCGCCCCGCGCAGCAGCCGTACCAGCAGAGACCTGCCCAGCAGCAGCCGCAGCAGCAGCGTCCCGCGCAGCAGCCGGGCCAGCCGGGCCAGCAGACCCAGCCGGGCCAGAAGCCCCAGCAGCCGGAGCGCCACCGCGAGCGCCGCGTCATCGACACGAGCGCCGTCACCGTGAACCCCGGCCGCTACGACGACCGCGTGGATTCGCTCGTCTCCGACCGCGTGCAGAACTACTCCGGCGGCAAGCAGAAGATCGCCACGAAGCCCTCGAAGAAGCAGCAGCAGGCCAGAAAGTTCGGCAGCAAATCCCGCAACGAAGAGCAGGAGAAGATGCGCAAGCTGCAGCTGGAGATTGCCAAGAAGGCCCAGCTCGTCGTGAAGATCCCCGACGAGATCACGGTCGGCGAGCTCGCCGCGCGCATGAAGAAGACCGCCGCCGAGGTCATCAAGTTCCTGATGCGCAACGGCGTTATGGCCTCCGTCAACGAGAACATCGACTATGAGACGGCCGAGTACGTCGCGACCGAGCTCGGCTGCAAGGTCGAGCGCGAGGTCGTCGTCACGATCGAGGAGCGCCTCTTCGACGATCACGAGGACACCGAGAAGGAACTGCAGACCCGCCCGCCCGTTATCGTCGTCATGGGCCATGTCGACCACGGCAAGACGTCCCTGCTCGACTATATCCGCCACTCGAAGGTCGCGGCCGGCGAGGCCGGCGGCATCACGCAGGCGATCGGCGCCTACACCGTCGAGCTGAACGGCCGCCCCATCACCTTCCTCGACACCCCGGGCCACGCCGCCTTCACCGAGATGCGCGCGCGCGGCGCCATGTGCACCGATATCGCAATCCTGGTCGTGGCCGCGGACGACGGCATCATGCCGCAGACCATCGAGGCCATCAACCATGCCAAGGCCGCGCAGATCCCCATCGTCGTGGCCGTCAACAAGATGGATAAACACGGGGCGAACCCCGACCGCATCCTGACCCAGCTCACCGAGCAGGGCCTGACCCCCGCCGAGTGGGGCGGCGAGACCGAGGTCTGCCGCATCTCCGCCAAGACCGGCATGGGCGTCGACGATCTGCTCGAGACCGTACTGCTCACGGCCGACGTGCTCGAGCTCAAGGCCAACCCCAACCGCGCCGGCAAGGGCACCGTCATCGAGGCCAGACTCGACAAGAGCCGCGGCCCCATCGCGACGCTGCTCGTGCAGAACGGCACGCTCCGCCAGGGCGATCTCATCATCGCCGGCACCTCCGTCGGACGCGTGCGCGTCATGACGAACGACAAGGGCGCCCAGGTCCAGGAGGCCGGCCCGTCCGTGCCGGTCGAGATCACGGGCCTCACCGAGGTCCCGGCGCCCGGCGACGAGTTCAACGCCGTCGAGGACGAGCGCATGGCGCGTCAGCTGGTCGAACAGCGCAAGCAGAAGATCAAGGACGATCTCAACAAGCAGACCCAGAAGGTCACGCTTGAGAGCCTCTTCTCCAAGCTTCAGGAGGGCGAGATGAAGGAACTCGACCTGGTCGTCAAGGCCGACGTGCAGGGCTCTGCCGAGGCGCTCAAGGCCGCGCTCGAGAAGCTCTCCAACGACGAGGTGCGCGTGCGCGTCATCCACGCGGGCGTCGGCGCCATCAACGAATCCGATATTCTGCTCGCCTACACCTCCAACGCCATCGTGGTCGGCTTCAACGTCCGCCCGAACGACGCGGCGCAGGCCGCCGCCAAGCGCGACAGCGTGGACATGCGGATGTACCGCGTCATCTACGACGCCATCAACGAGATCGGCGACGCCATGAAGGGCATGCTCGCGCCCAAGTTCAAAGAGTCCATCATCGGCCACGCCGAGGTGCGCCAGACCTACAAGGTCTCCTCCGTCGGCACGATCGCGGGCTGCCTCGTCAAGGACGGCAAGATCACGCGCGATGCCCAGGTGCGCGTGCTGCGCGACAACGTGGTCGTCCACGAGGGCCAGCTGGGCTCGCTGCAGCGGTTCAAGGACTCCGTCAAGGAGGTCGCCGCCGGCTACGAGTGCGGCATGTCCATCGAGAAGTTCAACGACATCAGGGAAGGCGACGTCTTCGAGTGCTTCGTCATGGAGCAGATTCAGCAGTAAGCGCCGCCCGGCAAAGGAGGATTCCCATGGCTTCCAACCGAATCGGACGCATCAATGAGGAGATCCAGCGCGAGCTGGCGGAGCTCATCCGCAGCCTCAAGGACCCGCGCACCCAGACCATGATCTCCATTACGCATGTGGACACCACCCCCGACCTGCGCTACGCGAAGGTTTTCGTGAGCGTGCTGGAGGACGCCCGCTCCAAGGAGGCGCTCAAGGGCCTCAAGTCCGCGGCGGGCTGGCTCCGCCGCGAGCTCGGCAGCCGCCTGCAGCTGCGCTACACGCCGGAGCTGGTGTTCCAGCTGGACGACTCCCTCAAATACGGCGCGCACATGTTCGACCTGCTCAGCCGCCTGAGCGCGGAGGAGCACAGAGCTCCCGCTGAGGACAGCGCGAGCGAAGAGGAGGACACGCCCCGTGATGATTCTTGAGGCCGCCGACTTTCTGGAAAAGCACGACCATTACGTGATACTGACGCACCGCCGGCCGGACGGCGACACCACCGGCTGCGCGGTCGCGCTGGCGCTCGGCCTGCGCGAGCTCGGCAAGCAGGCTGCGATCTACGAAAACCCGCAGTTCACGCCGCGCTTCGCCCCCTATCTCGCGGGGCTGACCTGCCCCGGCGCGGACGCGGACGCGACCGTCGTCTCGGTCGATCTCGCCTCCGAGACGCTCGTGCCCTTCGGCGCGGAGGAGATCTTCCCCCGCGTCAGCCTGGCCATCGACCACCACGGCAGCAACAGTCTGCAGGTTCCGAACCGCCTTCTGCAGGCGGACAAGGCCGCCTGCGGCGAGATCGTCTACGCGCTGCTGCGCGCGATGGGCGTCACGCCCTCCAGGCAGATCGCCGAGGCGCTGTACATCGCCGTCTCCACCGACACCGGCTGCTTCAAGTATTCCAACACCTCGAGCAACACGCTCCGGGTGGCGGCCGACCTCGTGGACTGCGGCGCCGACATCTATCCCATCAACAAGCTGTTCTTCGACACCAAGAGCTTTGCCCGCATCCAGCTCGAGGCCCGGCTCACGCAGGGGCTGGAGTTCTACGCGGGCGGTCTTGTCGGCGTGTGCACCATGCCGAAGGCCTGGCTTGAGGAGCTCTCCGTCTCCGAGGACGACATCGACTCCATCTCCGGCTTCGCGCGCTCCATCGAGGGCGTCGAGATCGGCGTCATGGTGCGCGAGGTCGAGGGCGGCGAGGGCAAGATCTCCGTGCGCACGGGTCCGGACTACAACGCCTCCGAAATATGCCGGAAGCTCGGCGGCGGCGGCCACGCGGCCGCCGCGGGCGCCTCGGTCCCGGGCGGCATCGAACCCGCGAAGAAGGCCGTGCTGGACGTGCTGCGCCAAATGGGCGTGCAGCTCTGAGGTGCCGGCATGGCGAACGGAATTGTGATTGTGGACAAGCCCGCGGGCTGGACGAGCCAGGACGTGGCCGCCAAGCTCCGCGGCGTCTTTCACGAGCGGCACGTCGGCCACGGCGGCACGCTCGACCCCATGGCGACGGGCGTGCTGCCCGTCTTCGTCGGCCGCGCCACCCGCGCGGCCGAATTTTGCGAATCGGCTGAAAAAGAATACGTGGCGGGCCTGCGCCTCGGCCTCACGACCGACACGCAGGACACGACGGGCCGGACGCTCTCCGAGCGGCCGGTGACGGTTTCGCGGGAGGACGTTCTCGCGGCGCTGCCGCGCTTTACGGGCGAGATTCTGCAGCTGCCGCCCATGTATTCGGCAATCAAAATAAACGGAAAGAAGCTCTACGAGCTGGCCCGGCGCGGCAAGGAGGCCGAGCGGCCCGCGAGACCTGTCACCGTTTTCGAGCTGGAGCTGCTCTCCGGCGCGGGCGCGGACTACGTGCTGCGCGTGCGCTGCTCGAAGGGGACGTATATCCGCGCGCTCTGCCACGATCTGGGCGAGGCGCTCGGCTGCGGCGGCTGTATGAGCAGCCTGCGGCGCACGGCCGCCGGGCGGTTTTCGCTCGCGCAGGCGCGCACGATGGAGGAGATCCTGGCCTTCGCGGCGCAGGACGATCCGCAGAAGCTGCTGCTGCCCGTGGACGAGCTGTTTGCGGCATTTCCGGCCGTCTCGCTGACGGCGGAGCAGACCGTGCGGGTCAAAAACGGCGCGATCGTCCGCAGCCGCGCCTTCCCGGAGGGACAGGCGCGCGTCTACGGCGATACCGGCGAATTTCTGGCGCTCGGCCGGACGGAGGACGGCGTCCTCACGGCCGTCAAGAGCTTTTTTGAGGTGAACTGATTTTGGAGACAAACCGCGTCATTGCGCTGGGCTTTTTTGACGGCGTGCATATCGGCCACGGCGCGCTGCTGCGCCTGACGCGCGAACGCGCCACGGCGCTCGGCTGCACGGCCAGCGCGCTGACCTTCGACGCGCACCCCGACACCGTGATCTTCGGCACACCCATGCCGCTCATCGGCACGATGGACGACCGCAAGCGGCTCATGCGGGAGCTGTACGGCATCGACGAGGTGCTGGTCGCGCATTTCGACCACGCCATGATGACCATGCCGTGGCGCACGTTCGTGACGGACGAGCTGGCGGGCCGCCTGCACGCGCGGGCCGTCGTCTGCGGGCACGACTTCCGCTTCGGCTTCCGCGGCGAGGGCACGCCCGAGCGCCTGCGCGAGGCCTGCCGCGAGCTGGGCATCGGCTGCGACGTCGTGCCGAAGGTCATGCTGGACGGCGAGGTCGTGAGCTCGACCCGCATCCGCGAGCTGCTGACGAAGGGCGAGCTGGCGGAGGCCATCCGCTTCCTCGGCCACGCGCCGGCCTATACGGGCCGGGTGGCGCACGGGCAGCACCTGGGCACCGGCCTCGGCGTGCCGACGGCCAACCTGCCGTTTCCCGAGGGCATCCTGGTCCCGGCCTGCGGCGTCTACGCGGCCTCGGTTCTCGCGGGGGGAACCCGATACCCCGCGGTCGCGAACGTCGGCGTACACCCCACGGCGGGTGCCGCAGCGGCGCCCGTGCTCGAGGCCTGGCTGTTCGGCTACGAGGGCGACCTCTACGGGCAGACCGTCACAGTGGAGCTGCACGAGTTTCTGCGGCCCGAGCGGAAATTTCCCTCGATGGAGGCGCTGCGCGAGCAGATCCTCCGCGACGCCGCCCGCGCGAAGGAGCTGGCAAGAGAATAAAAAAGAGGTCCTGCCGCGAATGCGGCAGGACCTCTTTTGCGCAGACGGTCCCGCGCCGGTCAGGGATATAAAAAAGCGGCTGCCGAAGCAGCCGCTTTTTTTAAGAGAGATCAGTTCAGTTCGGTGATGCCGTCGATTCTCAGCGAGAAGGACGGAGCGGACTGGAAGTAGGACTCGTGATAGTAGCCGTCGATGATGGCTTCGTCGGCGTCCGGAGTGAAGTCGCCGTTGGTATCGGTCGCAAACGCGTTGGTGACGGGCTTGCCGCCGACCGTGAAGGTGGAGGTGTCGAACACGTGCAGCGTGTCAGCCTTGATGGCCTCGATCGCCTTGTCGACAGCGTCCTGCGTGCCCTCGGCACAGGAGGCGCCGAGCGGAGTGATGGCGACGGCGTCCTTGGTGAAGCCTTCAGCCCAGTTGGTGTCGAAGGTCTGGCCGTTCAGGACGGCGCCGATCGCGTAGGTGTAGAAGACGCCCCATTCGTTGGTCGGGGAGGTCAGAGCGGCGGTCGGAGCGACGGAGAGCATGTCGACGTTGTAGCCGACGGAGTAGACGGGAGTGCCGGCCTTGAGAGCAGCCTCGCAGGCGGCGGGAGCGCCGGTGGAGTCGGCGTGCTGGCCGATGATGATGCAGCCGTCGGCGATCAGAGCGTTGGCAGCTTCGCCCTCGGCGGTGATGTCAAACCAGGAGTTCGTGTACTGAACTTCCATGGAGACGTTCTTGACGATGGAGCGAATGCCAAGGAAGAAGGCGGTGTAGCCGGAGACGACTTCGGCGTACGGATAAGCGCCGACATAGCCGATCTTGTAGTTGCCGTCGGCATCCATGTTCTTGTCGGTGGCCTTGCCGCTGTCGATGAGCTCCTGGAGCTTCATGCCGGCAACGATGCCGCCCACGTAACGGGCTTCATAGATCTTGGTGAACGCATTGTGGAAGTTGGCCAGGCCGGAAGCCTTTGCCGTGTCGCCGGTCATTGCGACGAACTGGATGTCGGGGTATTCCTCGGCAGCCTGCTGGCAATAGGACTGATGGCCGTAGGAGTTCGTGATAATGATGGAGCAGCCGCTCTCGGCGCAGTCGACGCAGGCATCATAGCAGGCCTCGGTCTCGCCGATCGAGTACTTCCAGATGATGTTGTCTTCCGTGAGGCCCAGGTTGGACAGGGCGTTCTGGAGGCCGACAATGTGCGCGTAGGTGTAGCCTTCGTTTTCATCACCGACGAGGACAGCGCCAACCTTGAAGTTGGAGGTGTCAACGGAGGTGCTGGCAGAAGCGGCGGCGCTGGAAGAAGCAGCGGCGCTGGAAGAAGCGGCACTCGAGGAAGCGGCAGCGCTGGAAGAGGCGGCGGCGCTGGACGACGCGGCGGGCGTACTCGACGTGGTCGTGTTGCTCGCGCAGGCGACCAGTGCGAATACCATCAGGACCGCCAGAAGCAGAGCGATGATCTTTTTCATTCTTTTATTTCCTCCTAAATTTTTTTGGGCGGTGCGAAACCGTCCCGCCCGGTGGGGGAAAACTCCATCCCGGGCTACTGGTCTATATTTTACTCTGTTTTTGTGCAACATGCAATCTTTTTTTGAAAAATCTTTTTACTTCGACGTGTTTTTGCACAAACGGGGGACTTTTACCTAAAAAATTTTTAGCGTTTTTCACAGTTCGGCGTTTTCTACAAAGCACCCCGGAAAGAATTCGTAAAGTTTGACGTGCAAAATTCGCCTGCGGCGCGGCGCGGCCTGTGCTATGATAGAAGTAAATTGAGAAGTGTGCGCCTGCCTGTCTTTCCGCTGCCGCGAGGCGCCGGGCGAGCGCACGCCGGCAAAAGGGGATACACGGTTTTGAACAACATCGTCCTGAAGGGAAACATTCTGTGGAGCGAATCGCCCGACGTGCTCCAGACGTCGGAGAACAGCTATCTGGTCTGTGAGGACGGGCTCTGCGCGGGCGTGTTCCGCGAGCTGCCCGCGAAATATGCGCACTTCCGCCTGCGCGACTGCGGCGGAAAGCTGATCGTGCCCGGCATGACCGATCTGCACGTCCACGCGCCCCAGTTCGCCTTCCGCGGGCTCGGCATGGACATGGAGCTGCTCGACTGGCTCAACACCTATACCTTCCCGGAGGAAGCCAAATACGCCGATCTCGACTACGCCAGCCGCGCCTACGAGAGCTTCGTGCGCCATCTTTTAAAAAGCACCACCACGCGCGCGTCGATCTTCGCGACGCTGCACGTCCCGGCGACGGAGCTGCTCATGCGCCGCCTCGACGAGACGGGGCTCGTCACCTGCGTGGGCAAGGTCAACATGAACCGCGGCTGCCCGCCCTATCTCGGCGAAATTTCCACGAACCAGGCCGTCCGCGACACCGAGCGCTGGATCCTCGAGACGAGGGACAGCCTCTCGTACACGAAGCCGATCCTGACGCCGCGCTTCATTCCCTCCTGCACGGACGATCTCATGTACGCGCTGCGCGACCTGCGCGAGAAATACGATCTGCCGGTGCAGAGCCATCTGTCCGAGAATTTCGGCGAGATCGCCTGGGTGCAGGAGCTCTGCCCGCGCTCGAAGTTCTACGGCGACGCCTACCGCCAGTTCGGCATGTTCGGCGGCGGCTATCCCTGCATCATGGCTCATTGCGTCCACTCGAGCGAGGCCGAGCAGGAGCTTATGAAGCAGAACGGCGTCTTCGTGGCGCACTCGCCCGAGTCCAACACGAACCTCGCCTCCGGCGTCGCGCCCATCAACCGGTACATCGACAACGGCCTGAAGGTCGGCCTTGCGACCGACGTCGCGGGCGGCAGCCACGAGAGCCTGCTGCGCGCGATGACCCAGGCCATCCAGGCCTCCAAGCTCCGCTGGCGGCTGCAGGATCAGTCGGTGAAGCCGCTCTCGTTCGAGCGCGCATTCTATCTCGCCACCATGGGCGGCGGCGCGTTCTTCGGCAAGGTCGGCAGCTTTCTGCCGGGCTATGAATTCGACGCGGTCGTCCTCGACGACGCCTCGCTCGACCACCCGCAGGAGCTCGGCATCCGCGCCCGGCTCGAGCGCGCGGCGTATCTGGCCGACGAGCGCAACGTGGCGGAGAAATACGTCTCCGGCCGCAGAGTTCTTTGATAAAAAAAGCCTCCCAGGCACCATTTCCCGGCCCGCGCATAACATGGAATGAGCGGGCGAGAAACGCTACATTTGCTTTTCTGGGAGGTTTTCCGTATGAACTATGAATCGGCTCTGGCGTTTGTATCCAAAAACTGGTGGTGGATGCTGCTTCTGGCCGCGGCCTACCTGTATCTGAACGGGGAGCTGGGCGGCTGCGGCAACGCGTAATCGTTCTTTTCGCACTCCGGGGCGCGGGCTCTGCCCGCACCCCGGTTTTATGAATGCCGCGCTTGCTTTTTCAGGTCTGTTGATGTATGATAGGCAGAATTTATGATGACATAAGGAGAGGATCGCATGACAAAGCTTTTGCTGCGAACCTTTATTAAAAATCACCAGAATACCGACGACCCCGGCGTCCGTATGCAGTACGGGCGGCTGGCCGGCTGGGTCGGGATTTGCTGCAACGTGCTGCTCTGCGCGGGCAAGCTGATCGTCGGCACGCTCTCCGGGAGCGTCTCCATCACGGCCGACGCCGTGAACAACCTCTCGGACGCGTCGAGCTCCGTCGTAACGCTGATCGGCTTCAAGATGGCGGCCAAGCCCGCCGACGACGAGCATCCCTTCGGTCACGACCGCATCGAGTATCTCTCCGGCCTCATCGTGGCGGCGCTGATCCTCATCATCGGCGTCGAGCTCGTCAAGAGCTCCGTCACGAAGATTCTGCACCCGGCGGCGATCGAGTTTTCGCCCGTCATCGCGGGGGTGCTGGTCTGCTCGATCCTGGTCAAGCTCTGGATGATGTTCTTTAACCGCAGACTCGGCGGGATGATCCACTCGGGCACGCTCGAGGCCACCTCGGCCGACAGCCGCAACGACGTCATCACGACCTCGGCCGTCCTGGTCGCCTGCCTCGTCGGGCAGCGGACGGGCCTCAAGATCGACGGCTACGCGGGCCTCGCCGTGGCGCTCTTTATTTTATACAGCGGAATCGGCATCGCCAAGAACACAATCGACCCACTTTTGGGTGAGGCGCCCGACGAGGAGCTCGTCCACACGATCGCGAGCGAGGTGCTCGCGCACGACAAGGTGCTCGGCATCCACGACCTCATCGTCCACGACTACGGCCCCGGACGCCGCTTCGCGAGCGTCCACGTCGAAATGGACAGCCGCGAGGACGTGCTGGAGGGCCACGAGATCATCGACGACATCGAGCACGAGGTCAAGCGGAAGCTCAACGTCGAGCTCGTCATCCACTACGACCCGATCGTGACGGACGACAAGGAGCTCAACGAGGCGAAGGCGCTGGTGCTCCGCACGCTGCGGGAGATCAACCCCGAGCTCGCCATCCACGATTTCCGCATGGTGCGCGGAAAGGGGCACACGAATCTGATCTTCGACATGGTTGTGCCGCACGAGCTCGAGCGCCGCGAGCCAGAGCTCAAGAAGCTCGTGACCGAGCGGCTGCAGGCGGTCGACCGCCGCTACCGCACGGTCATCACCCTCGACCTTGAGGCCTTCAACGACCCGCACACGAGAACGAAAAAGTGAGGGAACGCTCCCTGCAGATAAAAAAGCCGCGGACGATTGACCGGATCGTCCGCGGCTTTTTATAAAGAGAGGAGAGGAAAAATGAAAAAGTGTTCTTTGTTCTGACTGCTTGCAGTATAACCGGAATTTATGAACAAAATACGCACCGAACCGTGAAGATTTCATGAACTTTCCGGGAAAACTGAAAAAAGAAAACCACAGACGAATGACCGGTTCGCCTGTGATCTTCTTCAAATATATATGAGGGGAAAATGAAAAAGTGTATATCGCTTCTTGCATGATTATCCTACCAGGGGGATATTAAAAAACTTAGAGGGTAAATATTAAATATCTTTTAAATCCGGGCTTTTTTCGCGGGAAACGGAATTGTTTACAAAAATGTCACATCCTGAGACCCGGGGGAGCATTGACAAAACCGGGACTTGAGACTATGATGTAGAAAAACGAATTAGCACTCTAAGCCATAGAGTGCTAAACCAGGAGGTGCATACCATGAATGCACAGAAGTATACGCAGAAATCCATGGAGGCGGTGCAGGCTGCCCAGCAGCTGACCGTGGAAAACAGCAACCAGCAGATCGAGCAGATCCACCTGCTCGCGGCGCTTCTGCGGCAGGAAAACGGGCTCATCCCGCAGCTGCTCAGGAAGATGGGCGTCACGGTCGAGAGTCTCGACGCCGCTGTGAACCAGGAGCTGGGCAAGCTCCCGAAGGTGACGGGCTCCGGCCGCGAGGCCGACAAGTTCTATGTCTCGCGCGCGGTCGACAACTGCCTCAACGAGGCCGAAAAGATCGCCGAGGGGATGAAGGACGACTTTGTCTCCGTCGAGCATCTGCTGCTGTCCCTCATCGAGACGGCCGACCCCACCGTAAAGAATCTCTTCGGCACCTACAACATCACCAAGGAGCGCTGCCTGCAGACGCTCCAGACCGTCCGCGGCAACCAGCGCGTCACGACCGACTCGCCCGAGGACACCTACGAGGCCCTGTCCAAATACGGTACCGACCTTGTGAAGCAGGCGCGCGAGCAGAAGATGGACCCGGTCATCGGCCGGGACGACGAGATCCGCAACGTCATCCGCATCCTCTCGCGCAAAACGAAGAACAACCCCGTGCTGATCGGCGAGCCGGGCGTCGGCAAGACGGCCATCGCCGAGGGGCTCGCGCAGCGCATCGTCCGCAAGGACGTGCCGAAGAGCCTGCAGGACAAGACGATCTTCTCGCTCGACATGGGCTCGCTGATCGCGGGCGCCAAATACCGCGGCGAATTTGAAGAGCGGCTGAAGGCCGTGCTGGCCGAGGTCAAGAAGTCCGAGGGCCGCATCATCCTCTTCATCGACGAGCTGCATACCATCGTGGGCGCGGGCAAGACCGAGGGCTCGATGGACGCCGGCAACATCCTCAAGCCCATGCTGGCCCGCGGCGAGCTGCACTGCATCGGCGCCACGACGCTCGACGAATACCGGCAGTATATTGAGAAGGATCCCGCGCTCGAGCGGCGCTTCCAGACCGTGCTGGTCCAGGAGCCGTCGGTCGAGGACACCATCGCGATCCTGCGCGGACTCGAGGAGCGCTACGAGGTGTTCCACGGCGTCAAGATCACGGATTCCGCGATCATCGCCGCCGCCACGCTCTCCAACCGCTATATCACCGACCGCTTCCTGCCCGACAAGGCCATCGACCTCATCGACGAGGCCTGCGCCATGATCCGCACGGAGATGGACTCCATGCCGACCGAGCTGGACGTCGTGCGCCGCAAGATCATCCAGATGGAGATCGAGGAGGCCGCGCTCAAGAACGAGGAGGACGAGCTTTCCAAGGCCCGGCTGGCCGAGCTCCAGAAGGAGCTGGCCGAGAGCCGCGACAAGTTCAACTCCATGAAGGCCAAGTGGGAAAACGAGAAAAACGCAATCGGACGCGTGCAGCAGCTGCGCGAAAAGATCGAGAGCCTCAACCGCGAGATCGAGACGGCCGAGCAGAACTACGAGCTCGAGAAGGCCGCGAAGCTCAAATACGGCGACCTGCCCGAGGCCAAAAAACAGCTCGAGCAGGAGGAAAAGCTCGCCCAGAACGCGAAGGACGGCAGCCTGCTCCGCAACAAGGTCACGGAGGAGGAGATCGCCAAGATCATCGAGCGCTGGACCGGCATCCCCGTGGCCAGACTCATGGAGGGCGAGCGCGAAAAGCTTCTGCACCTCGAGGACATTCTGCATAAACGGGTCGTCGGCCAGGACGAGGCCGTGCGCGTCGTCTCGGAGGCCATCCTCCGCAGCCGCGCGGGCATCCAGGACCCGAACCGGCCCATCGGCTCGTTCCTCTTCCTCGGCCCCACGGGCGTCGGCAAGACCGAGCTCGCCAAAACGCTGGCCGAGAGCCTGTTCGACGACGAGAAGAACCTCGTGCGCATCGACATGTCGGAGTATATGGAGAAATTCTCCGTCTCGCGCCTGATCGGCGCGCCCCCCGGATACGTCGGCTACGAGGAGGGCGGTCAGCTGACCGAGGCCGTGCGGCGCAGACCGTACAGCGTCATCCTCTTCGACGAGATCGAAAAGGCGCACCCGGACGTGTTCAATATCCTGCTCCAGGTGCTCGACGACGGCCGCATCACGGACTCGCAGGGCAGGACCGTGGACTTCAAAAACACCGTCATCATCCTGACCTCGAACCTCGGCAGCCAGTATCTGCTCGACGGCATCGACGACAGGGGCAACATCTCGCAGGAGGCCAGACAGCAGGTCACGGAGCTTCTGCACCGCACGTTCCGGCCCGAATTCCTCAACCGGCTCGACGAGATCGTGTTCTACAAGCCGCTCACGAAGGACAATATCTGCAAGATCATCGACCTGCAGATCGCGGCCCTGAACGGCCGCCTCGCCGACAAGCAGCTGAAGTGCGAGCTCACGGACGAGGCCAAGCAGTTCATCATCGACGCCGCCTACGATCCGCAGTACGGCGCGCGGCCGCTCCGCCGCTACGTGCAGCACACGGTCGAGACGCTCCTTGCCAGGCGCATCGTCTCCGGCAGCGTTCTGCCCGGCGCGACCCTGAAGGTCGCCGTCCAAAACGGCGAGCTGGCGCTCGTGTAACAAAACAAAAAAACCCTCCCGCAAAAGCGGGAGGGTTTTTTATGTGCCGTTTATGCCCGCGTCTTGCGCAGGGCGAAGGTGATTGTGAAGAACAGCGCCAGATACAGCGCGATGGCGGCGCCGGCCGAGCTGCCGATGTAGTACGACGTGATGAGCCCCAGAAGCCCGCAGACGAGCGCGCCCAGAATCGAATAGCGGTGGTATTCGCGCAGGTTCCGCGCGATGTTGCGCGCGGCGGCGGCGGGCAGGACGAGCAGGGAGTTGATGACCATGAGGCCGACCCAGCTCATGGCGAGCGTCACGACGACCGCGATGCAGACCGTGAAGAGCGTCTCGTAGCGCGCGGTCGAGATGCCGCGCGAGGACGCGAGCGCCGGGTGGACGGCCGTGAGCACCAGCCGGTTTGAGGCGAACACCCACAGCACGGCGACCGCGAGCAGCACGGCCGCGAGAAGGCCGATCTCCCGCGGCGTGACCGAGAGAATGTCGCCGATCAGATATTTGTTGAACTTTGTGAAGCTCCCGCCGCCGAGCGTCGCGATGAAGATGCCGAGCGCGACCGCGGTCGAGGAGAACACGCCGATGAGCGTGTCTGCCGACTGGCTCGTGCGGCTGCGGACGTAGGAGAACAGCAGCGCGAACAGAACCGCGAGGCCGACGGCCCAGTAGATCGGGAACGCCGCGCCGCAGAGGACGCCCACGGCGATGCCCGTGAAGCCCGAGTGGCCCAGCGCGTCGGAGAAGAAGCTCATGCGGCCCGTGACGATCATGGTCGAGAGGATGCCGAAGAGCGGCGTCATGATGAGCACGGCCAGCAGCGCGTTCTTCATGAAGTCGAGCGAGAGAAAATCCGTCGGGATGAGACTGCAGATCGCGTACCAGAGACTCATTGCGCCGCGCCCCCTCCCATGTGGAACGCCTGATAGAAGGCGTCCGAGTTGAGCACCTCGAGCGGGGCGCCCTTGGCGAGCACCTTTTCGCGGATCAGCACGACTTGGTCGACGTATTTTTCCAGCATCGAAAAGTCGTGCGTCGTCATTAAAATGGAGAGGTCGAAGCGCTTGCGGATTTCGTCGAGCATGTCCATGAGAAGCTCCATGCCCTCGACGTCGACGCCGGAGAGCGGCTCGTCGAGAATGAGGATGTTCGGCATCGGTTCGAGCGCCAGGGCCAGCAGCACCCGCTGCAGCTCGCCGCCCGAGAGCGCGCCCACGCGCTTGTCGATGAGGCTCTCGCCGTGGACGTTCGCGAGGCAGGCGAGCACCTTTTCCCGCATGGCCTTTTTGGGCTTTAAAAACGCGGGACGGCGGCCGATGCAGCACGCGAACAGGTCGAGCACGCTCACGGGATCGCCGCGGTCGAAGGTCGGGCTCTGCGGCACGTAGCCGATGCGCAGCTTGCCCGTGCCGCCCCCCGCGGGGTGGAAGGTGATGCTGCCCTCGTACTCGCGCTGGCCGAGGATGCACTTGAGAAGCGTCGACTTGCCCGCGCCGTTGGGGCCGATCAGGGCGACGATCTGCCCGCAGTGCATGTGCAGGTTCACGTGGTCGAGGATCGTGTCCGAGCCGATGCGGACGGTCAGATCCTGAATCTTGAGACAGCACGCGCGGTCGCAGCCGCCCGTGTGGTTGTAGGCAAACGGTATCATCCCAGCGCTTCCCCTATCGTGTCGATGTTGTTTTTCATGGCGGTCAGGTAATCGGTCTCGCCGAGGCACATGTCGAGCGTGTAGCCCGGCACGCCGGTCTCGGATTCGATGACGGAGGCGGCGGCGGTCGAGCCGTTCGTCTCGGTGAAGACGGCGGGGATCTTGTCCTTTTCGACGAGCGCCACGATGCCCTTGAGGTCGGCGGCCGAGGCCTCGGAGCCGGCCTCCTCCTCGATCGCGGCGGCGATTGTGAGATCGAACGCCTTCGCGAAGTAGGCGAAGCCGTCGTGGAAGGTCACGAGCTCGCGGCTTTTGAGCGTCCTGAGCCGGTCCTGCCCGTACTGGTCGAGATCGTCCAGTTTTTTGCAGTAGGCGTCGGCGTTTTTCAGAAAGACGTCCCGGTCCTCCGGGTAGAGCTTCGCGAGCCCGGCCGCGATGTTCTGCACCATCTTGACCGCGTTCTCGGGGTCCATCCAGATGTGCGGATCGACGCCCTCCGCGCCGGTCGTCGTCTCGATGCCCTGGGAGGCGTCGATCACGGCGGGGCAGCTGGCGAGCGCGTCGGACATGAAGTCCTCGAGCCCCGCGCCGGAGATCACGACGGCCTGGCTGTTTTCGGCGGCCTTCATCTGGTCGACCGAGAGCGAGTAGTCGTGCAGGCAGGACACGGGCTCGGAGATGACGCGCGTGACGGTGATGTCGGTGCCGCTTACGACGGCCCCGGCGAACTGGGCCACGGGCCAGGTGGTGGCGGCGACGGTCTTCCCGTCTGTCTTGGAGACGCCCGGCGCGCAGCCGGTCAGCAGGACCAGCAGCAGCGCGCAGGCGAGAATGCGTTTTTTCATGGGAAAGCTCCTTTTTGCCTTTATACCTTTATTATACAAAACATGTCAATAGGTTATGGGCAAAAAGGAGCGGGGCGCGGCTATGAAATTTCGAGATAGCGCGCGAGGGCGAAGCCCAGCAGGCCGTCCGGGCAGCGGACGGTGTGCCAGTCGTCATACCGCCCCAGAAGCGCGACCGCTTCGCCGTCCCGGAGCTGGCGCAGAACGGGCGCGCCGGTGTCCGGCAGCTCGCGCAGGTTGAGCGAGCCGAACGAGAGCCTGACGCGCGCGGCCTGCTCTCCGCCGGGCTTCAGGAAGGGGACGCCGAAGTACTCGGAGACGGCCTTCACGATGGTCGCGGCGATCTCGCCGAGACCGCCCGTCAACCAGCTCTCGTCGGCCGGGCTGTCGTGGTAGCCGAGCTCGCACAGCACCGACGGCGCGCGCGTGCGCCGCACCTCGCCGAGCGCGGTCGTCGGCCGCGCCCGCACGAGCGCGGGGTCGGGGTAGACGGTAGCCAGATTGTCCGCGAGGAGGAGCGCCATCCGCAGGCCGAGGTCGCTCGAGGGATGGTAGTAGAGGTCGACGCCGCGCAGCTTTCCCGCGAGCGCCTCGGGTGCGGCGTTCGAGTGGAGCGCGAGGTGAAAGTCGTATTCGCCGAGATTCGACTCCGCGATGGATTTGGCCGCGCTGCCCTCGGGGCTGCCGCGCGCCGTGTTGACGCCGCAGGCCGAGAGCCAGGGCAGCATCTCGTCCGCGAGCCGGTTCATCCAGTATTCCTCGGTGCCGGCCGTCCGGTAGAGGTTGTATTCCTGGGTCGAGGGGCTGAGGTATAAAAAGGGCATACGCGCGCCGCCTTTCGCATTTTTTCCATTCTATGCGGCGCGGCCGCGTTTGGCGAAAAAAATTTGCAACGCTCCGGGCCATGTGATAGGATATACAAAGAATGCGCGCGGGACGGCGTACAGACCCGCCGGAAACGGTTTTGACCGTTCCACTGCCCGAAGCCGGCGCGCTTTTGTGGAAATCTTCGGCCCCCAGCGGCCGTGAAGGAGCTTTTGCATGCAGTATATTATCCTCGATATGGAGTGGAACCAGCCGTGGCCGGGCTCCTATTCCGCGAGAAAGGTCCTGCCCTCGCCCATCCGGGGCGAGATCATCCAGATCGGCGCGGTGCGCGTGCTGCCGGACGGCACGGTCGCGGACGAGTTCCAGACGCTTGTGACGCCCAAGTACTACAAGAAGATGAACCGCAAGGTCGCGAGTCTCACGGGCATCAAGGACGCCCGCCTGCAGAGCGAGGGCGTCCCCTTCCCCGAGGCGATCGCGCGCTTTACCGGGTGGTGCGGAGACGACTGCGTCTTTCTCACCTGGGGCTTCGACGACATCATGATCCTGCGCGAGAATCTCGCGCTCTACGGCCTGCCGGACGGCTGGGCCGCGTGCTGGTACAACGCGCAGCTTATCTTCAACGAGCAGACGAACAGCGGCAGCGCGCAGAAGGCGCTCGGCACCGCGCTGGAGCTCATGGGCATCGAGCCCTGCCGCCCCGCGCACGACGCGCTGGGCGACGCCTACCACACGGCGCTCATCTGCAGCCGGCTCGATCTGCAGAAGGGCGTGGACGACTATGAGACCGCGCTCAAGAGCCACGAGGACGGCTTCCACGGGGCCGAGCTGCCCGGCTGTCTCGGCCGGGCTGTGTTCCACGGCTACCGCGACAAAACGGAGGCCATCGCCGCCATGAGCGGGCCCGAGAACGCCTGTCCCGTCTGCGGAAAGCCCATGCAGCCCGGCCGCTGGCTGAGCCAGCCCGGCCGCCGCTATATGACCATGGCCGCCTGCCCCGAGCACGGCGCCTGCCTCGTGCGCGTGCGTCTGTCGCCCGAACCGGACGGCACGCTGCGCGCCAGCCGGCTCGTCTACGACGCCCAGTCCGAGGCCGCGGCCAGCTACCGCGAGCAGGCCCAGAAGCCTCGCCCCGCACGCCATCGCCGCCGGAAACGCGCCGCCCGGCCCGCCGCGGGCCAGGACGCCGCAAACTGAGAAAAAGGGGTAACCAAGTATGGAAGAACTTCGCCACGCCGCCTTTGAAAAGACCTTCGGCCGCCCCGCGCGCTGGGTCTTTTCCGCGCCCGGCCGCACCGAGCTGAGCGGCAATCACACCGATCACCAGCACGGCAGGGTTCTGGCCGCCGCCGTCAATCTCGACACGCGCGCCTCCGTCGCCCTGAACGGCACGGACGAGATCCGCTTTCTCTCCGAGGGCTATCCCCTCTGCCGCGTGGAGCTCGATTCGCTCGCGCCCCGGCCCGAGGAGGCCGGCACGACCGCCGCGCTCATCCGCGGCGTCGCCGCGAAAATGGCCGAAAAGGGCCGGCTGCGCGGCTTCGACGCCTACGCGACCTCGACCGTCCTGCCCGGCAGCGGCCTGTCGTCGTCCGCCGCGTTTGAAATCCTCATCGGCACGATCCTGAACCATCTGTTCTGCGAAAACGCGGTCTCCGCCGTCGAGCTCGCGCAGATCGGCCAGTACGCCGAAAACGTCTACTTCGGCAAGCCGAGCGGGCTCATGGATCAGACCGCCTGCTCCGTGGGCGGCATCCTCGCCATCGACTTCGCGAGCGAGCAGCGCCCCGTCGTCGAGGAAATCCGCTTCGACTTCTCCCGCTGCGGCTATGCGCTCTGCATCCTCGACTCCGGCGCGGGCCATGAAAATCTGACCGGCGAATACGCCGCCATCCCGCGGGAGCTCGCGCGCGTCTGCGCCGTATTCGGCAAAAAGTATCTGCGCGAGGTGGACGAGGACGAGTTCTACGCCCGTCTGCCCGAGGCGCGCGCCGCCGCCGGCGACCGCGCCGTGCTGCGCGCCATGCACGTTTTTTCCGACAACCGCCGCGTGGCGGAGCAGACCGAAGCCCTTAAAAGGGGCGACTTCGACCGCTTCCTCGCGCTCGTGAACGAATCCGGCCGCTCGTCCTGGCTGTATCTGCAGAACGTCGTCCCCGCCGGGCAGACCGAGCACCAGGAGATGGCCGTCGCGCTGGCGCTCGCCGCGAGACTGCTGCGCGGCCGCGGCGCCTGCCGCGTCCACGGGGGCGGCTTCGCGGGCACCGCGCAGGCGTTCGTCCCCCTGGACATGCTCGAGTCCTTCCGCGCGGGCTATGACGCCGTCATGGGCGCGGGGCGCTGCCACGTGCTCTCGATCCGCCGCGAGGGCGGCGCGCTGCTGCGCGACTATGGGGAGGCATAAGGATGGCAAACGCTGAAATTTCCGCGCTCGTGCGCCACGCCGTGCGCTGCGGGCTCATCTCCAGGGAGGATTCCCTCTGCGCCGCCAACCGGCTGCTGGAGGCGATGCGGCTGGACGAGTACGAGCCGGCCGAGCCGGCCTCCGGCACGCTCGCGGAGCTGCTGGACGCGCTGACCGCCGACGCCGTGCGCCGCGGGGTCTGCGAGGATAATATCGTCGCCCGGGACCTGTTCGACACGAAGCTCATGGGCGCGCTCACGCCATGGCCGCGCGAGGTTAGCTCGCGCTTCCGCGCACTGTACGAGCTCTCGCCCGAGACCGCGACCGACTGGTTCTACCGCTTCTGCCAGGACACGAACTACATCCGCCGCGACCGCATCGCGAGGGACGTGAAGTGGCCGTATCCGAGCGAATACGGCACGCTCGACATCACGATCAACCTCTCGAAGCCCGAGAAGGACCCGAAGGCCATCGCGGCCGCGCGGCTGGCGCCGCAGGCGGGCTACCCCAAGTGCCAGCTCTGCGCCGAAAACGAGGGCTACGCGGGGCGGCTCAACCACCCGGCGCGGCAGAACCTGCGCCTCATCCCGCTGAGTCTGGCCGGCGAGAGCTGGTATTTCCAGTATTCGCCCTACGTCTATTACAACGAGCACTGCATCGTTTTGAGTTCGGAGCACCGGCCCATGAAGGTCACGCGCGCGGCGTTCGACCGCCTGCTCGACTTCACGCGGCAGTTTCCGCACTACTTTGTGGGCTCGAACGCCGACCTGCCCATCGTGGGCGGCTCGATTCTGAGCCACGATCACTTCCAGGGCGGGCGGTACGACTTCGCGATGGCGCTCGCGCCGGTCGAGAAGGCCGTGCGCTTCGCGGACGATCCGGAGATCGAGGCCGGCGTCGTGCGCTGGCCCATGTCGGTCGTGCGCCTCACGGGGAGCGACCCCGCACGCCTGGCGGAGCTGGCCGAGCGCGTCTTAAACGCCTGGCGCGGCTATTCCGACCCCTCGGTCGGGATCCTGGCGGAGTCCGACGGACAGCCGCACAACACCGTGACGCCCATCGCGCGGCGCCGCGGCGAGCGGTACGAGCTCGATCTCGTCCTGCGCAACAACCGCACGACGGAGGAGTTCCCGCTCGGCCTGTTCCATCCGCACCAGGAGCTGCACCACATCAAAAAGGAGAACATCGGCCTCATCGAAGTGATGGGGCTGGCGGTGCTGCCGTCGCGGCTCGAGCGCGAGCTCGCGGGCGTCAGGCAGGCGCTGCTCGACGGGCGCGATCTGCGCGCGGACGAGACGCTCGCGAAGCACGCCGACTGGGCGGACGAGCTGAAGGCCCGCTATGCGTTCACGGCCGAAAACGCCGACGGAATTTTGAAGCGCGAGGTCGGCGCGGTGTTCTGCCGTGTGCTCGAGGACGCGGGCGTATACAAGCGCACGCCCGAGGGCCAGGCCGCGTTCCTGCGGTTTCTGGCCGCCTGCGGAGCAGTATAAAAAGAGAAAAGCCCCGGACCGCAATAGAGAAAACTCCCGCTTGCACGGCAAGCGGGAGTACTTTTATTTATAAACGCCTGCGGGACGCGGCCCGGGGCCTGTCGGAGCCCCGTCTACGGACGATGGACGCTCTCGCGGGCGGGGCAGGGCTCAGGGCGCGGCTGGAAGAAATACAGCCCGGCGGCGAGCACCGTGAGCGCCGCGCCGGCGTACCAGTACACCGCGACAAGCGGAGCCGTTGTGCCGTAGATCTCGAACACGCCCGCAAGGCAGCTGCCGAGCGTCAGGGTCGCCACGCCGGAGGCCCAGAAGTTCCGAACCGCGCGGCAGGGCATGAGCGCCGTCCGGATGCCCGGCAGCAGAAGCGCGGGCACGCCGCCCAAAAGCGGCCAGACGAACAGGCAGACCATATAATTGGACCAGACGCCGTGGCTGAAATGCTCGTAGACCGCCGCGAAGAGAATGCAGAACGCGGCCGCCGCGAAGTAGCGCACCGCCGAACGGCGGAGCAGTTTTTTATCCGATGTAAACAATGTCGCTCACCTTTCTTTCACCGATGCGGCCGTTCGTCGTCGGCTGATTGACGACGGAGCCGTTGAAGACCATGGTCGAGGAGCCGCCGCCGTCGAGATTGTAGGCGGTCTGGACGCCGAGACCCTGCATGAACTGCGCCAGCTGATACAGAGACAGGCCCGCGCTCGCATCCGTGCGCCCGTCGGAGACGACGAACACATAGTGCAGAGGGCTGATGACGCCGATCGCGGTGCGGGGGTTGCTCGCCTTGGCGCGGCCGACCTCCTCGTTTTCGCTCACGGTGATCTCGCCGTTTTCAACGAGGCCCGGGCCGAACGAGAGCACCTGCAGAGCGCCCTGGTCGACCAGCTCCTGCGCGCTTGCGCTGCCCTCGGTCACGATGGAGCCGGAGCCGTCCGCCCAGAGGACGAAGTCCTCCTGACTGGAGTCGGACGAGGAATCGCGGTAGAGGACGCCGTTTCGCACGACATAGCCGCTGCGCGCGCTGTAGTAGTCGCCGTTGATGGCGAGAATGGCGCCGCACTCGGAGGCGATCGCGGACGTCGTCGCGGTGATGTTCTTGCCGTAGGTGTTCTGCGCGAACGCGGTCTGGAGCGCGTCCACGCTCGCGAGCGTCACGTCCGCGACGTAGATCGTCGTGTCGTTTTCACGGTACTGCGTGATCGTGATGGAGATATTGCCGTCGGAGTAGCTCGTGTCAGTGACGGCGGCCGCGGCGGAGGACGAGCCGGAAGACGAGGCCGCGGCATCGGAGGAGCTGCCTGCGGCCGCGGTTTGCGCGGTCTCCGAGGAGACGGCCGCGGCTGTGACCGCCGTCTGCTGCGCGGCGTAGGTGCGCGGAATCACGAAGGCGTCGAGCAGCACGTAGACCGTAAAGAGCACCAGCGCCAGGCCGTACAGGGGCGGCCAGAGATTTTTATGCGGTTTTTTCATACAGATGTCCTCCTGTTTCCGCGGCGCGGGGCGGCTTTTTGCGGAAGATCCAGAACCGCTGGCCGAGGAAGCTGATCGTAAAGAAGGTGACCTCGGTCAGAAGCTTGGCCGCGTATTTGTTGAAGCCGAGCGAGTTCACGAGAAAGCTCAGAAGCGCCGTGTTCCCCGCCAGGATGCAGGCGGCGAGCAGGAAATACTGCGCGCCGGTTTTGACGACGCTGTCCTGGTTTTTGAACACGAAGCGCTTGTTGATGGCGAAGTTCGTTCCGGCGCTCACGATGCGGGCCGTCACGTTCGAGACGGGCACGGCCGCCGGGCCGGCGGACGCGAGCAGCCAGACGAGCAGGCTGTAGAGGCCGTAGTCCACGAGAAAGCCCGTGAAGGACGAGGCCGCGAACTTGAGAAACCGCCCGTAGACGAGCGCGGAGTCGCGGAGCGTGCGGAAGTGCGAGCCGCGGTTGTTGTCCACGTAGATCGTCGCGATCGGCACCTCGCGGATGGGGATGTGCCAGCGCGGGCACTCGAGCAGCACGTTCATCTCGTATTCGTACCGCTCGCCGTCCACGCCCGAGAAGAACGGCAGCAGCGCCAGAGAGAAGGCCCGCAGGCCGGTCTGCGTGTCGCTCACCGACTGGTGCGTCGAGAGGCGGTAGACGAAGCGCGTCACGCGGTTGCCGAAGCGGCTGCGCGCGGGGATCTCGCGCCCGAACCGCCGCACGCCGAGGACGAGCGCCTCGGGGTGATCGGCGGCCTCCTGCCAGACGCGGCCGGCGTCGGCGGCGCTGTGCTGGCCGTCGGAGTCGAGCGTGACGACGACGGCGCCGGGGCCGTAGTGATCTTCGATATAGGAAAACCCTTTTTTGAGCGCGAAGCCCTTGCCCCGGTTGGGGACATAGGATACGACGGCCGCGTATTCGCGGGCGTCGGAGAAGACGCGGTCATAGGCGGGGCCGCTGCCGTCGTCGACGACGACGCAGGCGAAGCCGGCGGCGGAGAGCTCCCGCAGCAGCGGCAGCAGCGTGTCGCCCGGCTCATACGCGGGGATCAGGGCGAGCTTTGGGGTTGTCATTCGGAATTCCTCCCTTCCGTTTGGTGGAAGCTTATGCCCAAAGGATACGGGAAGAACCTTAAAACGAGTTAAAGGCGAAAAAACAATTTTGCGGACCGCGTTTCGGCCGGCGGCCCGGGAATCCCGCGGCCGGGGCGCAAAAAAACGCCGCCCGGATGGGCGGCGTGACGAATTGATCGTTATCGGCCGGAAACCTCATGGAGGATCCGCTGCATGTCGGGCCACTTCTGCTCCATGTCCGCGACGAGCTTCAGCTGCGTGCGGGTGCGGTCGAGGTTGTGGCGCGGGCGGTGGATGGAGAAATAGACGTCGCCGTCGAGATAATCCTTGAGGAAGCGCGCGGCGAGCTCGCCCGTGATGATCTTCGCGCCGAGCGGCAGCACCTCGATCTCCTTGTCCGTGAGCGACGCGCCGCAGGCGTCGAGATAGCCCTGCAGAAACGCGCGGTACATGCCGAGATCGAGCGAGACCTTGGACAGATCCGTCTCGTCCTCGAGCGCGGTGGAGGCGCCGAAGCGGATGGCGTCGCCGAAGTCGCTCGCGGAGAGGCCCGGCATGACGGTGTCGAGATCGAGCACGCAGCGGGCCTTGCCCGTCTCGGGGTCGAGCAGGACGTTGTTGAGCTTCGTGTCGTTGTGCGTCACGCGCAGGGGCAGCTCGCCCGACGCCTGCAGGCGGCAGAGCGTGCCGAACTCGTCCTCGCGGGCGAAGAGAAAGTCGAGCTCCGGCCCTACCTCGTGCGCGCGGCCGGCGGCGTCCCGCCGGACGGACTCGCGCAGCTGGCGGAAGCGGTCGATCGTGTCGTGGAAGTGCGGGATCGTCTCGTGGAGCGTGTCGGCGGGGAAATCGGACAGCGCCTGCTGGAACTGGCCGAAGGCCACGGCGGCCTGGTAAAAGTCCTCGGCGCTGCGCGGCATATCGAGACAGAGTCCCTCGGAGATGTAGGGGTAGGCGCGCCAGTACTCGCCGTCCTCGTCCACATAGTATTTCTTCCCGTCCCTGGCCGGAAGCAGATGGATCGTCTCCTGGCACAGGCCGGGCTTCGCGGAGATGAAGCGCGTCACGGCGTCGATGTTCTCGATGAGCTGCTCGGGGTTGCGGAACGCGACGCGGTTGATCTTCTGCACGGTATATTCGTTGCGGTTGTCGCAGACCACGTGAAACGTGCGGTTGATATGTCCGTTGCCGAAGGGCTCCCAGAGAACGGGCGTGCCCTCAAAGCGAAAATGCTGCAGGATCTGTTCCATGAAAAGAACCTCAATCTGTCATTACTGGCCGCCGGGCGGCCCATTCCAGCCTATGCCCCGCGGGCGGAGGCTGTGCGGGACAACAGACCTATTGTACCGTTTTTTCGCCAAAAGTCAACATTTTACGCCATTTTATCGGTCGTTCAGCGTAAAGGTCAGGCGGACGGGGTTGTGATCGGAGCACCGGAAGTCCTCGTCCAGCACCTCGGCGGCGGAAACCGTGACGTTCGGCGAGACCACGAAGCCGTCCACGGTCAGCACAAGCTGGCCCTCGTGGTAGGGCGCGTCGGCGTTGCGGCAGGAGGGCACGGGGTTGTCCGGGTCGAGCGGAGCCACGACCGAGAGGTCGGTGCCGTCGAAGAGGTCGAAGCGCAGCGACTGCGCCCAGGTGTAGCCCGCGGTCGAGACGCCGAAGTACGCGCTGCTGTCGCCCAGCAGATCCTTGTTGAAGTCGCCCGCGCAGACGACGTAGTTGCCGCTCCGGTACTCGGCCTCCATGTCGGTGATCAGCAGCTCCAGCTGCTCGTCCGCGATCGTGCCGTCGGTCGTGTAGGCCGAGAGATGGATGTTGTAGAGGCAGAGCTCGCGGCCGTTTTCCACGGGGATGCGGGTGACGGTATAGCAGCGGTCGAGATCGACCAGCTTTTTGAGCGATTTTTCGACCGGCAGGCTCCGCCGCACCGACGAGGTGATCTCGAAGCGCGTCGCGGTGAGGATGCCGGAGACGGATTTACCGTGCGGCTGCCGGAGGGGATAGAGCAAAAACGGCGAGTCGAAATTGAGCGCGTAGACGCTGTCCTCCGCGCCGAGCGCCGAGAGCATCGCGGCCTTTTCGTCGGTGTGGTAGGTGCGGGTCGAGTTGAGATCGACCTCCTGCAGCGTGTAGAAATCGGCCTCCTGCGCGGCGAGCGTCCGGCCGATGGCCGCGAGGTTCGCGTTCAGCCGCTCCGGCGACCACGCCCAGGACTGCGTGCCGCCGTCCATGAAGAAGCTGTAGTCGGATTCGTAGGCGCCGAAGCCGATGTTCCACGAGACGAGCGTGTAGCTCTCTCCGGCCTGCGCGGGCTCCTCCTGACTGCCGGAGACCGAGAGCGACAGATTGTCGCTGATCCGGTGGTAGTCGATGAGCACGTAGGCCACGTAGGCGCCCGCGAGCACCACGAGCGCGAGCAGCACGATCAGCAGGATTTTGCCGGTTTTTTTGAGCGCTTTTTTCATAGCAGCCTCCGGGAATTATGGATTGTCAGGGGTTTCGGCGCGGTCTGCCGTGCGGACGAAGAGCAGCACGGTGCTCTCGCCGGGCTCGCGGCTGTCGGGGAAGACGGCCCGCGTCACGGCGGGCAGCAGCGCGCCGCCGCGGCAGCGCTGCAGATGCGTGAGCGAGACGGCCTTGCCGCCCGCGCGCAGCTGGCTCAGAAGATTTCGCCGGCCGAATACGCGCAGGTATTCCTCGCGCGCCTCGGGCAGCAAATCCTGCGCCATCTCCTGCAGCAGCCCGTCGTAGTCGGGGCAGGCGGAGAATTCGTCGGCGCGCTCGGGCCCGGCCTGCGTGAGCCGGAAGCTGTTTTCGGCGAGATCGGCGGTCAGGACCGTCTCGTATGAGCCGCGCACCGCGGAAATAAAGCTGATCCAGTCGCGTAGCTTCGGCCACAGGCGCTGCGCGGGGCCGCCCTCGGCGTCGGGCTCCGGCCCGCCCTCGGACAAGAGCTCGACCGTGGAGACGCCGAGCCGCAGGCCCTCGCGCTCCCAGATGTGGCAGCCCAGCGTGCGCAGGGCCGCCAGCATGCGCTGCAGCTCGTCCTGGCACGAGCAGAGGACGAGCAGCTCGTTTTCGCTGCGGCGGCAGAAGGCGCCGGGCCAGCTCTCCTGCGCGATCGCCTCGGCGATCCCGTCCATGGAGTGCTTCAGCTTTTCCTCGGGGCCCGTCAGCGTGAGCAGACCCGCCGCGGCGGGCGCCGCGCCGAGGCGCGCGTTGTTCCACAGGGCCAGCAGCTGCCCGGACGTGACCCAGAGCTGCCGTCCGTCCGGCTGCGAGCGCAGGATCGTACCCAGATCCGAGATCATGAACGCGCGGTTTTCCGCCTCCATCATGGCAAAGGCCTCCTGTTTTCGGCAGTTATTTTGTTTACTATAGCGCATTTGCGCCGGAAATGCAATTCCGGCGGCGGGATGGGTATGCGGGGAGCGGTTTTAAAATAAAAACCCGCGAACGATTGACCGGATCGTCCGCGGCTTTTTATAAAATGAAGAGGAGGAAAAATGAAAAAGTGTTCTTTGCTTCTTGCATGATCATCGTACCAAGAGGATATTAAAAAACTTAGAGGGTAAATGTTAAATATCTTTGAAAGGCCGGTTGTAAGATGAAGTTGGACACTTGAACAGAAAAATCCATAGTGATTTTCCTCATGGTAAAATGGTAACGACAAAGACACCAAATACCAAGGGGGGCAATCACTATGGACTGCCAAGATTATATCACAACTGAACCGGAACGCAAGCGAGGACAGCACTTAGGTCCTATAGAACGTGGTGCCATTCAGGAACTGCGCAAATTAGGGCTTTCGTATCGAGCCATTGCCCGCAAAGTGAATTGTGCTCACGGCACGGTGCAGAATGAGCTGAAACGTGGCACACCGCCCCGTAAAAGCCGGAAGGGTCGTGCTCCCGGATACAGTGCCAAGCGGGGTCAATCCGTTTACAAGAGCAACAGAGAGCGATGCAGAAAGCACCATTCCATTCTCCGTTGCTCCAAGTTTGTGGCGTTCGTAGTTGAGATGGTCCGAAAGCACAGCTGGTCTCTGGACGCCTGTGTTGGCTATGCAAGATTACATAAACTGTTCCGAGATGATGAAATTGTTTGCACCAAGACTCTTTACAATGAACTGGAGGCAGGCAATCTGCCGCTCACGGTCTTTGAAGTCCCCGATGTTCTAAAACGTAAGGTTTCCAATGGAAAGAGCCATGTCAACAAACGCCCCAAAGGCCGCAGCATTGAGGAACGCCCCGCTGAGGTTGCCGCCCGTGTTGAGTTGGGTCACTGGGAAGCTGACACAGTTGTTGGACTCCGGAACGGCAAAGAAGCGGTCGTATTCTCCCTTGTTGAGAGAGTGACTGACAACTATATCGCCATGCGTATTCCAAGCAAGACCAGCGAAGCAGTGCAAACCGCCATGCAGGCCCTCCATGCCGAATATGGTAACCGCTTTTCCGATGTTTTCAAAAGTATTACCGTTGACAACGGCTCGGAGTTTGAAGACTTCGCTCTGGTTGAAGAGTGGGGCACGGAGATATACTTTGCACATCCGTACTCGTCATGGGAGCGGCCCGTAAATGAGCGCCACAACGGCCTATTGCGGGGTTTTATTCCAAAGGGCGTCTCTATGGAGGAGTTCTCTCCAGAGCAGATTTTGGCATTTGCCGATGAATTGAATGGACGCCCGCGCAGGCGGCTCGGCTACCAGACACCGGAGGAGCTGTTCGAAGCATTCCTGGACAGCGTCTACGCTGCCTGAACCCCCGCTACCGTTTTACCGGAGTGTCCAACTTGCACTTGCAATTTGCGAATATCTTTGAAATCGGAAATATTTTTGAAAAAATTTTGCGGAGGGGCGGGCTTGCGCGGCATTTTGCGCCGGTCCGCTGGGAGCGGACCGGGCCGTCCCGAAAGCAGAAAGGCGGGGCAAACTGCGTTTGCCCCGCCTCCAAAGTCTATTTTTCAATCGCGCAGAAGCCGCACGGGCCAAGCGTGACGCTGCCGGACAGGCATTCGTCGAGGCCGCCGCCGAGCAGCAGCTTGCCGCTCACGGGCAGGCTCCACGGCTCCGGGCTGCGGTTGCAGCAGGCGAAGACCGTCTGCTCCCGGGACGAGCGGATCAGCAGCACGCGGCCCTTTCCGGCCTCCATCACCGTGACGGCGCCGCGGCGCAGGGCGGGGCTGCTCTTTTTGAGCGCCGCGAGACTGCGGTAGAACCGCACGAGATGCTCGTCCTCGCGGCCCCAGGGATAGAAACGGCGGTTGAAGGGGTCGCGGTAGCCCTCCATGCCGGCCTCGTCGCCGTAGTAGATGCACGGCGCGCCGGGCAGGGTGAACTGCAGAAACGCGGCCGCGCGCAGAAGGCGCAGCGCGCGCGTGCGGTCCTCCGGACTCAGATGCCGCCGGGCCAGCTCGGCGCGGTCGGCGTCCGTGGGATCGATGAGCGCGGTCAGCGCGCGCGGGGTGTCGTGCGTCGAGAGGATGGTCATGCAGGCGTTCAGCACGTCGGGCGGGTAGTTTTCTGCGAGGGTCATCACGCGCGCGCCCAGCTCCGCGCCGTCGTCCTCACCCCGGACATAGCGCAGAATCGCCTTCTGCCAGGGGTAATTCATGACGGAGTCGAGCTCCCGGTCCGTAAAATACCGGCGGCGGACGTCGTAGGCGATCTTGTTGGAGGCGTCCTCCCACACTTCGCCGATCAGGATGGCCTCGGGGTTCACCTCCCGGATGCGGCGCTTGAGGCGCAGGATGAACGCGTCGGGCAGCTCGTCGGCCACGTCGAGCCGATAGCCGTCGGCCCCCAGGCGCAGCCAGTGGACGGCGACGCTGTCCTCGCCGTCGATGATGAAGTCCAGATAGCCGGGCTCCAGCTTGTTGACGCAGGGCAGCGTCGTGATGCCCCACCAGCTTGTGTAGCGGTCGGGCCAGTGCTGGAACTGGAACCACGGGCGGTAGGGGGAATCGGGGTCGGAGACGGCGCTCTGGAAATACGGGCTGCGGCTGCCGACGTGGGAAAACACGCCGTCGAGCACGATCTTCATGCCGCGCGCGTGGGCCTCCGCGCAGAGGGCCGCAAAGTCCTCCTCCGTGCCGAGCAGCGGATCGACGCGCCTGTAGTCGCAGGTGTCGTACCGGTGGGTCGAAAAGGCGAAGAAGATGGGGTTGAGATAGAGAATCTCGGCGCCCAGCTCCTGCAGATACGGCAGCTTTTCGAGGATGCCGCGCAGATTGCCGCCGAAAAAGTCGTTGTTGAGCACCTCGCCCCGCTCGTTGGGCAGGTAGACGGGCATGTCGTCGGTGTTTTCGTGGAGCCACCAGGGCTCCAGCTTGCCGCGCGTGTCGCACGTCCCCGCGCGCGCGAAGCGGTCGGGGAAGATCTGGTACATGACCGCGCCCTGCAGGCACGCGGGGGCGGGCAGAGCCGTCGTGACGCAGCTGAGCTGCCACACGTCGCCCGTGTTCATGTTGGTGTCATCGCCCTGCTTATACAGGGGGAAGGCGCCCTCCTCGGTCGTGATGAAGAAATAGTAGAAAAAGAGCCCGGGTGCGGGCAGCGAGAAGCGGCAGACCCACGTCCCGTAGAGCTCATCCGAGTCCTCCAGGGCGAGGGGGACACGGCGGTCCTCCTCGCCCTGGTCGTTTTGCAGGATCAGTTCGCACCCGGTCGTCCGGCAGCTGCACGGAATGCGCACGCGCAGGGTGCAGACCTGCGCGGGCGAGAGCGTGCCGAACGGCGATTTGAACTGGGAAAGCTTGCTGTCAAAGAGGATGCGCATGGTTTACCTGCCTCAGAGATTCCAGATTTTTTCTCCGTATTCGCGCACGGCGCGGTCGGAGGAGAAGACGCCGGCCTTGGCGATGTTCGTGAGCGACATCTGCGTGAAGGCGCGCTGGTCGCGGTAGACCTCGGCCACGCGGCGCTGGGCCTGCGAATAGCTCTCGAAGTCGGCGATGGTCATATAGGCGTCCGGGGTGCCGAAGCGGCTGGACAGCAGCGAGGCCACGATATCGTCGAACCGCTGGCCGAGCGCGCCGGAGGTCAGCATCTGCAGCGTGCGCTCGAGGCCGGGGGTCATGAATTCGCGCGGGTTGTAGCCGCGGCGCCAGAGCGCCTCGACTTCCTCGGCGGTCATGCCGAAGAGGAACATGTTGTCGTCCCCGACCTGCTCGCGGATCTCGACGTTCGCGCCGTCGAGCGTGCCGAGCGTCACGGCGCCGTTGATCATGAGCTTCATGTTGCCGGTGCCGGAGGCCTCCTTGCCCGCGACGGAGATCTGCTCGGAGATCTCGGCGGCGGGGATGATGATCTCCGCGAGGGAGACCTTATAGTCCTCGACAAAGACGACGCGAAGGCGGTCGCGGGTCTGCGGGTCGTTGTTCACGAGATCGGAGACCGCGACGATGAGGCTGATGATCTGCTTGGCGAGCACATAGCCTGCCGAGGCCTTGGCCGCGAAGACGAAGGTGCGCGGGACAAAGTCGGCGTTCGGGTGATCCTTCATCTCCAGATACAGCCGGAGGATGTGCAGGACGTTGAGAAGCTGCCGCTTGTACTCGTGCAGGCGCTTGACCTGCACGTCGAAGAGGCTGTTGGGATCGAGATTGACGCCGTTGGCCTTGGCCACGTAGGCCGCGAGGCGGCGCTTGTTGATGCGCTTGATGCGCTGCAGGTTCTCGAGCACGGCCGCGTCGTCGCGGTAGCGGAGCAGAGATTCGAGCGCGGAGGCGTCGGTCACGAAGTCCGCGCCGATGAGCTCGCGCAGATACGACGTGAGATCGGGGTTCGACTGGCAGAGCCAGCGGCGGTAGGCGATGCCGTTCGTGACGTTGAGGAAGCGGTCGGGGCCGAGATTGTAGTAGTCGCGGAAGATGCCGTTTTCGAGGATCTCGGTGTGGAGCTTCGAGACGCCGTTGATCTTGTGGCAGCAGGCCAGGCACAGGTTCGCCATGCGCACCTCGCCCCCGGAGATGACGGCCATGTAGTTCCACTTGCCGGGGTCGTTCGGGTAGCGGTTCTGCAGCTCGAGCATGAGGCGGCGGTTGATCTCCGTCACGATGCCGTAGATGCGGGGCAGCTGCTCGCGGAAGAGCTCCGTGTTCCAGTGCTCGAGCGCCTCGGACATGACGGTGTGGTTCGTATAGGAGAGCGTGCGGCAGGCGATGTCCCACGCCTCGTCCCAGCCGTAGTCGTGCTCGTCGATGAGCAGGCGCATGAGCTCCGGCACGCAGAGGGCCGGATGGGTGTCGTTGATGTGGATGGCGACCTTGTCGGGCAGATTGCGGAAGGTGTGGTACTGCTTGAAATGGCTCTGCAGAATGCTCTGCAGCGAGGCCGAAACGAGCAGGTACTGCTGCTTGAGGCGCAGGCGCTTGCCGCTCGGATGGTCGTCGGCGGGGTAGAGCACCTTGGAGATCGTCTCGGCCATGGTGTTCTGCTCGAGCGCGCGGACGTAGTCGCCGCGCGAGAAGGCCGCCATGTCGAAGCCCTGGGGCAGCTTGGCGCTCCAGAGGGTGAGCTTGTTGACGGTCTTGCTGTTCCAGCCGGAGATATACATGTCGTGCGGGACGGCCATGACGGACTGGTAGCCGACCTGGGCGGCCTTAAATTTGCCGTTGTCGACCCACTCGTGCACCTCGCCGCCGAAGCGCACCTCGACGGCGTCGTCCTCGCGGGTGTGCAGCCACACGTCGCCCATGGCGAGCCAGTCGTCGGGGAATTCCATCTGCCAGCCGCTCACGATCTTCTGGCGGAAGATGCCGAACTCATAGCGGATGGAGAAGCCTGTCACAGGATAGCCCAGATGGGAGGCGGAGTCCATATAGCAGGACGCGAGGCGGCCGAGGCCGCCGTTGCCGAGACCGGCGTCCGGCTCCATGGCGCAGAGACGGTCGAGGCTGAAGCCCAGCCCCTCCAGAATATGCCCGACGGAGTCGAGGAGTCCCAGATTGTAGAGATTGTTGCGAAGAGACGTGCCGACCAGGAACTCCATGGACATGTAGTAGACCTGCTTGCGCTCCTCCTGCCGAACCTGTTTCTGGAACGTGCGGCGGTTCTCCTCCAAAAGCTCGCGCACAGAGGTGCAAACCACGCGGTAGGCCTGCTTCTCGGTCGCGTCCTTCATGGCGCAGCCGAACATCCGCAGGCAGGTGTCGTCGAGCAGTTCCAGAATTGTATCCTTTGTCATAGCGATTGATTATCCTTCCAAGAGTTTATGGTAGAGCTCCATGTACTGGCCGGCCGGAACGGTCCAGCTGCTGTCGACGGCCATGTCGCTTTGCGCGAGGCGGGCCCACTTTTCGGGCGCGTCGTAGTACAAAGCGAGGCCGCGGTCGATCGCCGCGAGGAAATCGTCGGCGTTGTAGCTCTGGAACGTGAAGCCGCGGCCCGTCTCGTCCTCGGGATTATAGGGCTGGACGGTGTCCTTGAGGCCGCCCGTCGCGTTCACGACGGGGACGGAGCCGAAGCGCATGGCGAGCAGCTGGCTCAGCCCGCACGGCTCGCTCTTGGACGGCATCAGATACGCGTCCGAGGCGGCGTAGACAAGGTTGGCGAGCTTGGTGTCGAAGCACAGGCACACGGCGGCCTGCCCGGGGAAACGGCTCTGCAGGCTGGAGAGATACCACTCGTACTTCTCCTCGCCCGTGCCGACCACGACGAGCTGGACGCGGCGCTGCATGAGACGCTCGGCGATGTAGCACAGAAGGTCGATGCCCTTGTGGCCCGCCAGGCGCGTGACCATGGCGAGCACGGCGACGTCGGGATCCTTCGCCAGGCCGACGCGCTCCTGCAGGGCGAGCTTGTTGGCGAGCTTGCCGGCCTTCGCCGAGTCCTTGCCGTAGTGTTCGGCCAGACCCTCGGAGGTCTCGGGATCGTAGAGCGCCATGTCGATGCCGTTCGTGATGCCCGTGAAGCGGTCGCCCCGCGAGCAGAGGACGCCCGAGAGCCCGTGCGCGTAGTACGGATAGTGCAGCTCGGAGGCGTAGGTCGCCGAGACCGTGCTGACCCAGTCGGCCGTGACGAGGGCGGCCTTCATGAAGTTCGTGCAGTCGTCGAAGCGCAGGGTCTCGTCGCACTCGGCGGGCAGGCCCAGCACGTCGTAGTTGAACTGCAAATTGGCCTTGCCCTGGTACTCGATGTTGTGGATCGTGAAGATCGACTTGACGGAGCCGAAGTCGGCGCGGTACTCGGTCTTCATGAGAAGCGGCACCAGCGCGGACTGCCAGTCATGGCAGTGGACGACGTCGGGCTGGAAGCCGACGTAGCTCATGGCGGCGAGGACGGCCTTGCTGAAATACGCGAAGCGCTCGCCGTCGTCCGTGAAGCCGTAGATGCCGCTGCGGCCGAAATAGTGCTCGTTGTCGATGAAATAGACCTGCAGCTTGCGCTTTTTGGTCTTCAGATGGATGACGCCGACATACTCCCGCCGCCAGGCGAGGGGGACGTCGAAATAGCCCAGAAACTCCATGTCCCACGCGGGATTGTGCTTGACGGAGGCGTAGTACGGCAGAAACAGGCACACCTCGTTGCCGGGGATGGAGGCCAGCGCCTGGGGCAGCGCCTGCATCACGTCGCCGAGACCGCCGGTCTTGACGAACGGCGCGGCCTCGGAGGCGACCATCGCAATTTTCATATAATCGCTCCTTTGTTGATGACGAGCGGATGGTCCGGGGAGCCCAGCAGCTGGGTGCCCGGCTTGATGATGACGTTTTTGTCGAGGATGACGCAGCGGAGCTTCGCCCCGTCGCCGATGCGGCTGCCCTGCATCACGATGCAGTCGCGCACGTCGGCGTCCTCGCCGATCTCGACCTCGCGGAAGATGACCGAGTTCTCGGCCCGGCCGAAGATGTGGCAGCCGTCGGCGAGCAGGCAGTTGGGCGCCTGGCCCTTCTGGCCGAAGAGCGTCGGCACGGCGTCGCGGACCTTGGTGTAGATGGGCACCTCGCTGCGGAACAGACTGTGGCGCACGTCCTCGCGCAGCAGCAGCATGCTGTTGTTGTAGTATTCGAGCACGCTCTCGTTGAACAGGGCCACGTTGTGGAACGGGTAGACGTTGATGGAGAGCTTGCCCTCGTTGTACTGCGGAAGCAGGTAGTCGCGCTCCAGGTGGTACTTGCCGTGCGGCACCATCTCGCGGATGGTGGCGATCAGCTTGTCGCGGCGCATGACGAACATGCTCATGCCGACGAGATAATCCTCGGGCGCGCAGTAGTCGACCGCCATGTCGCAGATCTTGCCGTCCTCGCCCAGCTTCAGGGCCAGCTGACAGTGCTTGACGCCGTCGGCCTTGCCGGCCTTGGCCACGACGGTCACGTCGCAGCCCGAGTGGATGTGCTCCTCGAGGACGATGTTGAAGTCGATCGCGCAGAGCACGGTCGTGTCGGCCAGGACGACGTAGTCGGCCTCGCTGCGCTCGAGCACGGGCAGAGCCGTCTGCAGCGCCTCGAGCTTGCCGCGGTAGGCGCCCGTGTGGCCCGTGGCGTAGGGCGGCAGGAAGCGCACGCCGTCGCCCAGGCGCAGATCCCACTCCTGGCAGTTGCCCAGGTGATCCATGAGCGACTGGTAGTTGTATTTCGTGATGATCCCGATGTTCTGGATGCGGGAGTTGGCCATGTTGGACAGGATGAAGTCGATCTGACGGTAGCGGCTGCCGAAGGGAATGGAGGCCGAGGTGCGCTCCATCGTGAGCTCGCCCATGTTGTTGTCGTAGATGTTCGAGAAAATGATGCCCATTGTATCCATAACGGTTACCATCCTTTCCTTGTCCCGGCTCAGACGACCGCGCCGGCTTCGATGACGGAGCCGTCCGCGATCTGCTTGTCCTTGCCGACGACGGTGATCTTCCGCTCGCCGTCGGACTCCGCGCCGATCTGCGCGCCGGCCCCGATGTGGCAGCCCTCGGCGATGATGGCGCAGGTGATCTGCGCGCCGGGCTCGATCACGACGTTCGGCATGATGACGCTGCCCTTCACCTCGGCCCCGCGGCCGACCGTGCAGCCCGTCGAGAGGATGGAGTGGTCGAGCGTGCCGAACACCTCGCAGCCTTCGGCGAGGAAGCTCTCGTGAATCTCGGCGGAGCGGGCGATGAAGCTCGACGGCATGGCCGTGTTGCGGGCGTAGATCTTGTGGCCGGCCGAGCCGTGCAGGTCGAACGCCGGGTGCTTGCCCAGCAGGTCCATGTTGGCCTCCCACAGGCTGGAGATCGTGCCGACGTCCTTCCAGTAGCCCTCGAACTGATAGGCGAAGAGGCTGTGGCCTGCGTTCAGCAGGGCGGGGATGATGTTCTTGCCGAAGTCGTTTTCGCTCTTGGGGTCGGCCTCGTCGGCCTCGAGGAACTCGCGCAGCACGCTCCACTTGAACACGTAGATGCCCATGGAGGCGTTCGTGGACTTCGGGTGCTTGGGCTTCTCCTCAAATTCATAGATGGAGCCGTCCTCGCGCGTGTTCATGATGCCGAAGCGCGAGGCCTCGGCCATCGGCACGTCGCGCACCGCGATGGTGCAGTCGGAGTCGTGGCTCTCGTGGAAGCGGATCATCTTGGCGTAGTCCATCTTGTAGATGTGGTCGCCCGAGAGGATCAGCACGTTGTCGGGGTTGTAGCGCTCGATAAAGGGAATGTTCTGGTAGATCGCGTTGGCCGTGCCCTTGTACCACTCGGAGTTCTTGCTCTTGGCGTAGGGCGGGAGCACCTGCACGCCGCCGTGCGAGCTGTTGAGACCCCACGGCTGGCCGTTGCCGATGTATTCGTTGAGCTCGAGCGGCTGGTACTGGGTCAGGATACCCACCGTGTCGATCTTGGAGTTGACGCAGTTGGAAAGCGGGAAGTCGATAATGCGGTATTTTCCGCCGAACGGGACGGCGGGTTTAGCCGTGTTTTCCGTCAGGACCATGAGTCTGCTGCCCTGGCCGCCGGCCAGAAGCATTGCCACGCAGCGCTTTTTCTGAAATTGCATATCGGTTCCTCCTGTTATTACTCACTTTTCCGGGGCTGTGCGTTTGTGAACATAAAAGACTACGCTCATCGGGGGCACGCGGAACTCCGCGGAATACGGGAGATCATTGGCAGGGGTCTTCTCGGCGCGGACGGACTCGGCCGCGAAGCCGAAGCCGCCGAACTGCTCGTCGTCGGTGTTGAGCACGGGCAGATACCAGCCCGCGCGCGGCAGGCCCAGACGGTAGTGCTCGCGCAGCACGGGGCAGAAGTTGCAGACCGCGATCACCTCGCGCCCCTTGCGGTCGATGCGGCGGAAGGCGACGATGCTGCGGTCGCGGTCGTCGCAGCTGATCCACTGGAACCCGTTCCAGTCGCTGTCGTTTTCCCAGAGGGGACGGCTGGAGAGATAGAAGCGGTTGAGCTCGCGCACGAAGGACTGCATCTGCCGGTGCTTTTCATAGCCCAGCAGCAGCCAGTCGAGCGGCTGCTTGTAGTTCCATTCGATGAACTGCGCGAACTCGTTGCCCATGAAGGTGAGCTTCTTGCCGGGATGGGCGATCTGATAGGCGTAGAACACGCGCAGATTGTTGAACTTGTCCTCGTACGAGCCGGGCATGCGGTCGATGAGCGAGTGCTTGCCGTGGACGACCTCGTCGTGGCTCAGAGGCAGGATGTAGTTTTCCGAATACGCGTAGGTCATGGAGAACGTCAGCGCGTTGTGGCTGCCCTTGCGGTAGAGCGGGTCGAGCGCCATGTAGCGGAGCATGTCGTTCATCCAGCCCATGTTCCATTTGAACAGGAAGCCGAGCCCGCCGTCGTAGTCGGGCTTTGTGATGAGCGGGAACGCGGTGGATTCCTCGGCGATCATCATGGCGGCGGGATTCTCCCGGAAGGCGGCGGCGTTCAGCTTGCGCAGAAAGTCGATGGCCTCGAGATTCTCCTTGCCGCCGAACTTGTTCGGGCGGAACACCTTGCGGTTGTAGTCGAGATAGAGCATCGAGGCGACCGCGTCGACGCGGATGCCGTCGAGATGGAAATAGTGCAGCCAGTAGACCGCGTTGGACACGAGGAAGGACTGCACCTCGGGCTTGCCGTAGTCGTAGATGCGGGTCGTCCAGTCGGGGTGCTCGTTCATCATGGGGTCGGAGAGCTCGTAGCAGCAGGTGCCGTCGAACTCGTACAGCCCGTTCTCGTCCTTCGGGAAGTGCGCGGGCACCCAGTCGAAGATGACGCCGATGCCGGCCGCGTGGCAGGCGTCGACGAACTCCATGAGCTGCTGCGGCGTGCCGTAGCGGTGGGTGGGGGCATAGTAGCAGGTGATCTGGTAGCCCCACGACGGGTCGTAGGGGTACTCCATGAGGGGCATCATCTCGATGTGCGTGTAGCCCATGTCCTTCACATAGGGGATGAGCTGGGCGGCGAGCTCCGTATAGCTGAGATAGCTGCCGTCCTCGTGCTGTTTCCAGGAGCCGGCGTGGATCTCGTAGATATTCACGGGGCGCTGCAGGAGATTGGCGGCCTGCGCTCTTTTGCGGTAGGCCGCGTCGTGCCAGACGAAGCCGTCGGGCGGGTCGATCACGCTCGAGGTGTCGGGCAGGCGGCAGCAGCGGCTGCCGTAGGGATCCGTTTTATAGAGCTTGCGCCCGTCGCGCGTGAAGATGCAGTATTTATAGGCGCCGTAGCGCTTGGCGTGGACGGAGAACGCCTCCCACACGCCGTTTTCCTGGTGCATGGGCAGATCCTGTTCGTTCCAGAAGTTGAAATCGCCCACGACACTGACGGCCTGCGCATTCGGCGCCCAGACGCGGAAAACGTAGCCCTCCGCGCCGTCCTGCGTCTCGGCGTGGCAGCCCAGCGCCTCGTAGGCATGGCTCGTCCCGCCGGTATGAAACTCCTGCAGACACTGCTGCAAGGTCTGTTCCATGGTTCCACCGACCTTTCCCGGAAAATTCTGTAATGAATTATTTTATTATACAGGCAGATTGGGCAATACTCAAGGGATTTGAAGTCTTTTTGTGAAAAATGAACAGTCAGCCCCGGAGGGGGCCGACTGTCCGGTTTCTCACACAATAATGCGGAACTGCTGTTCGGGCGGGAACGTCACCACGTGGCAGTCATTGGCGTAGGTACACTCGGGCAGAATGACCATCGCGCAGAGCTCGTCGGCGCGCAGCGGCAGCGGCGCCAGATGCCAGACGCCGGCGTTCAGCTTCACGAGCGTGTGGCGCGGAACGATGAACGCCTGCGCGAGCTCGGTCACGACGGCGCCGCCGGAGGCGGGCGCGCAGTGGAGGACCATGTCGTCCGTGAGCGGCAGGACCATCTCCCAGGTGGTGGTGTGGTATTCCTGCTGGGTGATGACATAGTCCTGCGGCTTTTTGACGAGGATCGGCGAATAGCCGACGTTGTGGTCCGCCGAGGCGGTGAGCCGGTCGGGGAAGAAGCGGTGGAGCTCGCCGCAGAAGGCGTAGCCCTCGGGCTGCTCCATGGTATAGAACTGACCGAACGGCGCGAAATTCTCGCGGGTGATCGGCACGGCCTTGATCTCTCTCATTATGATGACCCTCCTGAAATACGGGATTTTGTTACTGCCATCATAGCACATTTGCAGCCGGGATTCAATCTTCGGGAAGCAAAAACGGGAAACCGCGGGCGCGGCGGGGATAAAAATGACCCGCCGGGAGGCGGGTCATTCGGGCTGTGTTTATTTTTCCGCGTCCGCCTGGCTCAGGGCCGCCGGGAGAAACCAGTCGAGATAGTCGGCGGGCGTCGTCACCGCGCTGCGCGTGGAGTAGACGGCGAGGTTCTTGATGAGCACCGGCGTCAGGCAGCCGCGCTGGCAGATCCGCTTGTAGAGGTCGTAGTTGTTGCCGTTGTTGGCGAGCGCGCGCTCGCAGAGCCCCTCGAGCGTGTCGTCGGCGAGGCCGCCGTAGCTGAGGCTCCCGCCGGAGCGGAAGAAGGGGCTGAGATCGAAGTTGGCCGACAGGCGGACCTCGCCGTAGTAGAGGTCGAAGTTCCCGGCCTTGAGGGCCGCGTGGTAGGCGTCGTACTCCAGCGGCTCGAGCGTCAGCTGGAAGCCCTGGGCGTTGAGCGCGTCCACGACGTCCTGCGCGGCCGCCACGTTGGAGGGCGAGGTCGAGCAGACGATCATTTTGCCCGAGACGGGGATGGAGTAGCCCAGCGAGTCGAAGTAGAGGTCCAGCACGCCGTCGCCGTCCTCGTCCTTGGCGCCGGCGCTGTCCAGCTGCGCGTAAAAGTTCGTGAGGTTGTAGCCGTAGTCGGCGGCGAGCCCGGCATCGTAATAGCTCGTCTGCGGCGAGCAGGGGAGCACCGCCGGGGCGCCGAAGCCCCCCAGATCGTCCGCCAGGATGGCGCTGCGGTCGATCGCGAAGGTGACGGCGGCGCGCAGGCCGTAGTTGGTGAACACGCCGTCTTCCAGGTTGTAGCCGATGTACTGCAGGATGGTCGAGTCGCCCGTCCAGAGCTCGTAGTCGTTGTGGAAGCCCACGTAGGCCGCGGAGTTGGGGTCGGTGACGACAAGGTTAATCTTGCCGTACTCGAAATTGTCGCGGATGTCGGAGGCCGAGTCGACGCTCACGAGAGAGATCTCGGAGAAATCGACGAGCGGGGCGGCGCTCTGCCACCAGCCGCTCCAGCGCGAAAGCCGCGTGCCGTCGAGCGTGTAGGGCCCCGTGCCGACGGGATTGGCGTCGTTCACGGTGCCGTTTTTGATGATCGGGATGTCGAGCAGCAGCGGCAGGCACTCGTAGGCCGTGTCGGTCGTGAGCACAAGCGTCGCGTCGTCCGGCGCGGTGATGGAGCTCACGCGCGAAAGGCGCGTGCCGTAGTAGTCGGAGTTGCGCGAGGCGTTCAGCGAGTAGGCGGCGTCCTCCGCCGTGAAGGCGGAGCCGTCGTGGAAGGTGACGCCGGAGCGCAGATGCACGGTCGTGGTGAGCCCGTCGGCCGAGACCTCCCAGCTCTCGGCGAGCACGGGCACGGCCTGGAACGCGCTGTCGACCGCGAAAAGCGGCTCGTAGAGGAACGAGAGGATGACGCGGTTGTTGAGACTGGCGCAGTTGTAGGGATGCAGGCCGTAGTCCGCCTGATAGCCGAGGCCGAAGGACGTGACGGCCTGGGCCGTCTCGGTCACGATGGCGGTGCCGGCGGACCCGGACGCGGCGGAAGAGGCCGACGCCGAGGCCGAAGCGGAAGCCGAAGCCGAAGAAGCCGAGGCCGCCGCGGTCTCGGCCTGGACGGTCTCGTCTCTGGCCTGGAACTTGCTTTTGAGCCAGCTGAGGCTGCTCTGCGAGCAGCCTGCGAGCAGGCTCACGGCCAGAGCGAGCGCCGCCAGCGCGGCAAGCTTTCGTTTCATTGCATAATCTCCCCCGGAAGCGCGATCACGGCGCAGAGGCTGCCGCGCTGCGGGCCCTGGACGCGGTGCGACCAGTAGAGGTCGGGCCGGCAGGCCGTGCAGGCCTCGCAGACGTCGATCACCGGGACGCCCGCGCGCGCGAGCCAGATGCGGTTGAGTTCCTTCAGATCCACGTGGAATTTCTTGCCGTGCCGCTCGATGGCGGGCTCGGCATCGGGGCCGAGCGCGGCGAGCATGGCGTCGGGGACGTCGCGGTCGGTCTCAAAGCAGCAGCGGGAGATGCACGGCCCGATGGCCGCGCGGATCTCGCAGGCCCGCGAGCCGTAGGTGCGCTGCATGGCCTCGACGGTTTTGGCCGCGATGCCGAGCGCGGTGCCGCGCCAGCCGGCGTGGACGGCCGCGATCGCGCGGTGCTCCGGGTCGCAGAGCAGGATGGGCGTGCAGTCCGCCGAGAAGGCGCAGAGCGCCACGCCGGGCTGGTTCGTGATGAGCGCGTCGCAGACGTCCGTCTGCTCGCGGAACAGGCCGGTGCCGCGGTCGGTGCAGCCGACGCGGCGGATGATGTCGGTGTGCTCCTGCCGGGTGAAGACGGTGTCCTCGGGCCGGAAGCCCACGGCCTCGCCCAGAATGCGGTAGTTTTCCAGCACGTTGTCGAGCTTGTCGCCGCGGTGGACGCCCAGATTGAGGGACGACAGATACCCCTCGCTCACGCCGCCCAGGCGCGTGGAGAATGCGTGGGCGAAGGGCGCGAGCGCATCGGCCGTCCAGTATTGCAGATTGCCTTTCTGCGTGAGAGAAAAAGCCATAATTAACCCTGTTTTTCCGCGGCCAGGTCCTTGTCCCGGCAGCATTTTTTGTATTTTTTGCCGCTGCCGCAGGGGCAGGGGTCGTTCGGGCCGACCTTGATCTTCTTGACGATCGGCTGGCGCTTGACGGTGCCGTCGCCGCCGCCCTCGGCCGTCACCTTGGCGACGCGCTCGCGGTGCAGCTCCTCGTTCGTCTTGAGGCGGACGAGGAAGAGCCGGCGCACGATCTCCTCCTTGATGGCGTTGGTCATGGTCTCGAACATCTCGAAGCCCTCGCGCTTGTAGGCGACGACGGGGTCGTCCTGCGCGTAGGCGCGCAGGCGGATGCCCTGGCGCAGATCGTCCATGGCGTCGATGTTGTCCATCCAGTATTCGTCGACGACGCGCAGGGTCACGATGCGCTCAATCTCGCGCATGACGGGGGCGGTGTACTGCGCCTCCTTGCGCTCGTAGGTGCGGTTCATGAGGCTGAGCAGCTTTTCGGTGACGCCTTCGGGGGTGAGCTTCGGCAGCTCCTCGTCGGAGACGAGCCATTCGCCCTTGGCGAAGCAGACGTTCTCGAAGTGGCTCAGAAGCTCGGCAAACTGCGCGCGGTCGGTCAGATGCTGCTGCTCGCCGAAGGCGCTCGCGACGTGCGTGTCCACGACGAACTTCATCATGGACTGGATGTTCTTCTGCAGATCCTCGCCGTCGAGCACCTGCTGGCGCTGCTCGTAGATGATCTTTCTCTGGACGTTCATGACGTCGTCGTATTCGAGGACGTTTTTACGGGTCTGATAGTTGCGGCTTTCGACGGTGCGCTGGGCGTTCTCGATGGCGCCGGAGAGAATCTTGGCGTCGATCGGGGTGTCCTCGTCGATGCCGAGCGACTCCATCATGTTCTGGATGCGCTCGGAGCCGAACAGGCGCATGACGTCGTCCTCCATCGACAGATAGAAGCGCGTCTCGCCGGGGTCGCCCTGGCGGCCGGAACGGCCGCGCAGCTGGTTGTCGATCCGGCGCGACTCGTGGCGCTCGGTGCCGACGATGAACAAACCGCCCGCCTGGCAGACAAGCGCCGCCTCGCGCTCGACCTCGGGCTTGAACTTTTCGTAGGCCGCCTTGTAGGCCGCGCGGGCTGCGAGGATCTCGGCGTTGTCGGTCTCGGCGAAGGAGTTGGCCTCGTTGATGAGCTCCTCGTCCATGCCGGACTTGCGCAGCTCCTGCTTGGCCATGAACTCGGCGTTGCCGCCGAGCATGATGTCGGTGCCGCGGCCCGCCATGTTGGTCGCGATCGTGACGGCGCCGAGGCGGCCCGCCTGCGCGACGATCTCGGCTTCCTTCTCGTGGTGCTTGGCGTTCAGGACGTTGTGCGCGATCCCCTCGCGCTTGAGCATCTGCGAGAGCAGCTCGGATTTTTCGATGGAGATGGTGCCGACCAGCACGGGCTGGCCCTTCTCGTGGCACTCCTTGATCTGGCGGATAACGGCGCGGAACTTGCCGGCCTCGGTCTTGTAGACGACGTCGGGGTCGTCCAGACGGATGACGGGCTTGTTCGTCGGGATCTCGACGACGTCGAGATCGTAGATGCCGCTGAATTCCTCCTCCTCGGTGAGCGCGGTGCCGGTCATGCCGGAGAGCTTCGCGTACAGGCGGAAGAAGTTCTGGAAGGTGATGGTGGCGAGCGTCTTGTTCTCGCTCGCGACGGAGACGCCCTCCTTGGCCTCGATGGCCTGGTGCAGGCCTTCGTTGTAGCGGCGGCCGTACATGAGACGGCCCGTGAACTCGTCGACGATGATGACCTGGCCGTCCTTGACGACGTAGTCGATGTCGCGCTTCATAAGGCCGCGGGCCTTCATGGCCTGGTTGATGTGGTGGGCGAGCGTCGCGTTCTCGGCGTCGGCGAGGTTTTCAATGTTGAAAAATTCCTCGGCCTTCTTGATGCCCTTCTGCGTGAGCGAGACGGTGCGCTCCTTTTCGTCCACGATATAATCGCAGTCGTACTGGTCCTGCAGCTCCTTGTCGTCGGTGGCGGCGAAGACCTGCTTTTTGCACTTCGAGATGAAGAAATCCGCCATCTCGTAGAGGTTGGACGACTCCTCGCCGCGGCCGGAGATGATGAGCGGGGTGCGGGCCTCGTCGATGAGGATGGAGTCGACCTCGTCGACGATGACGAAGTTGTGTCCGCGCTGAACCATTTCCTGCTTGTAGATGGCCATGTTGTCGCGGAGGTAGTCGAAGCCCAGCTCGTTGTTCGTGCAGTAGGTGATGTCGGAGTTGTAGGCCTCGCGGCGCTGCTCCGGCGTGAGATCGTGGACGATCAGGCCGACCGTGAGCCCGAGGAAGCGATAGACCTTGCCCATCCACTCGGAGTCGCGCTTGGCGAGATAGTCGTTGACCGTGACGATGTGCACGCCCTCGCCCGGCAGGGCGTTGAGGTAGGCGGGCAGGATCGCGACGAGGGTCTTGCCTTCGCCGGTCTTCATTTCGGCGATGCGGCCCTGGTGCAGCACGATGCCGCCCACGACCTGCACGCGGTAGGGCCGCAGGCCCAGCACGCGGTCGGCCGCCTCGCGGCAGACCGCGAACGCCTCGGGCAGCAGGTCGTCGAGCGTCTCGCCGTTTTGCAGGCGGCTGCGGAATTCCTGTGTTTTATCGCGGAGCTGCTCGTCCGTGAGCTGCTTGTACTCCGGCTCGAGATCCATGACGGACTTCACGAGCGGCTCCAGCTTCTTGACCTCCCGCTCGGAGCGGGTGCCGAACATTTTTGCAAAAAGACCCATAGAGATTCAACCTTCCCCGGGCCCAAAGGGCCCAAACGCTTTTTATCCATTCTAAAGGTGCATTATAACACACGCCGCGCCGTAAAAAAAGAAGAATTTGTGAATTATACCGCCGCCCTGCGGGTTGATTTCGGCCGGTTTACCTGATATGATGATACCGCTTTATCAAAGTAACGTAAAATGAGGAAACATCATGTCCATTCGTCTCGCGGCGTTCGATCTCGACGGAACGCTGCTCAATTCTCAAAAGCAGGTCACGCCCGCCGTGCAGGCGGCCGCGCGTCTCGCGGCCGCGCACGGGATCGAGGTCGTGCTGAACACGGGCCGGATGCTCTCCGAGTGCGGCGAGGTGCTCGCGGCGCTGCCCGAGGTGCGCTACGTGGTCGCGTGCACGGGCGCGCTCGTATTAAATGTAAAGACCGGCAGCGTGCTCGCCAGCCGCTGCCTGAGCCCGGAGGAGGGCAGGCTCCTCTACGCGCGGCTGCGCCCCTTCGACGCGCTGCTCGGCTACTTCGCGGACGGCCGCGTCCACAACGACGCCGAACGGCTGCGCCATGCCGAGCGCTACGCGCCGGCCGCGCTTGTGAAGGCCCTGCAGAGGATCCACGCCCCGGAGGAGGACATGGACGGCTTCGTCGCCGCGTGGGACGGACCGGTCGAAAAGATCCACCTCTATTTCCGCTCCGCCGCCGCGCGCGACTGTGCGCGGGAAGCTCTGGCGGGGCTCGACTTCTTCGTCACCACGACCGACACGGCCGATCTCGAGATCATGCGCCGGGACGCCGACAAGGGCACCGGCCTGCAGGATCTGGCCGCGGCGCTGGGGCTCAAAAAAAACGAGGTGCTCGCCATGGGCGACAACGAGAACGACCGGCGGATGCTCGAATACGCGGGCACGGCCGCCGCGCCGGAGAACGCGCTGCCGGCCATCCGAAAGATCGCGGACATCGTGACGCCGTCCAACGACGCGGACGGCGCGGCCTGGCTGCTGCGGCGGCTGGCGGAAGGAGATGCGTGAGATGCCGGAGCTGAGCGTCAAAATGCTCGTCATCGTGATGATCGGCGTGTTTCTGGGCTCGTTCATGGACGCCATCGCGGGCGGGGGCGGCATCGTCACCGTGCCGACCTACCTGCTGGCGGGCCTGCCCGCGCACCTGGCCCTCGGCACCAACAAGCTCTCCGCCGCGGTCGGCACCGTCGCCTCGACGACGCGCTACGTCAAAAACGGCTGCGTGGACTGGCGGCTGGGCGTCCCGGCCATCGTCCTGGCCCTCGTGGGCGCGCACTTCGGCACCCGGCTGCAGCTGCTCGTGCCGGAAAAATACCTGCAGTATCTGCTGCTCGTCGTGCTGCCGGTCGTCGCGTTCGTCGTGCTGCGCAAAAAGCGGCTGCCGGAGGAAAAGGGGGAGATCGACCCCAAACCCCAGATGGCGATCGTCTGCGCGGCCGCGCTCGTGGTCGGGGCCTACGACGGGTTTTACGGGCCCGGCACGGGCACGTTTTTGCTGCTCATCTTCTGCAGCCTCGCCAAAATGGACGTGCGCACGGCCTCCGGCAACGTGAAGCTTGTGAACCTGGCCTCGAACGTCGGCTCGCTCGCGACCTCCATCGCGGCGGGGCAGGTGTTCTTTCTGCTGGGCGGCATCGCGGCCGCGGCCTCGATCGCGGGCCACTTTCTGGGCTCCGGGCTCGCCATCAAGAACGGCTCGAAGATCGTGCGGCCCACCGTCATCACGGTTTTGCTGCTGCTGACGGCCAAAATTGTATATACTCTCATTACAGGAGCATAAAAATTCATCCATAGCGCTTGCATTTTGCAGGAAAATCTGTATACTCTTAGGATAACCGGACAAGAAAGGATGCGAACAACATGAGCATGGCATACAAGGATCTGACCCCGGCCCAGCGGGAGGCCGAATACGCCGCCGTCAAGACCCGTTTTGAGGATTGGAAGGCCAAGGGACTCAAGCTGAATATGGCCAGAGGCAAGCCGGGCAAGGCCCAGCTCGACATGGTCTCCGATATTCTGACGGTGCTCTCGAAGCCCGAGGACTGCGTGTCCGACGGCATCGACGTGCGCAACTACGGCGAGCTGACCGGTCTGCCGGCGGCCAAGCGCCTGTTTGCGGACATTCTGGGCTGCAGGCCCGAGGAATGCTTCATCGGCGGCAACGCCTCGCTCAATCTCATGTACGACACGATCTCCAAGGCCTATACGCACGGCCTGCTGCACTCGGAGAAACCGTGGTGCAAGCTGGACAAGGTCAAATGGCTCTGCCCGGCCCCGGGCTACGACCGCCACTTCCGGGTCACGGAGTCCTTCGGCTTCGAGCTCATCACCGTCCCGATGACCCCGGCCGGCCCCGACATGGATCTGGTCGAGGAGCTCATCCGCGACCCGGCCGTCAAGGGCATGTGGTGCGTGCCGAAGTACTCGAACCCCGACGGCATCATCTATTCCGACGAGACCATCCACCGCATCGCGGCCATGAAGCCCGCGGCGAAGGATTTCGCGCTCATGTGGGACAACGCCTACTGCATCCACGAGTTCGAGGGCGAGTTCGTCCCGTTCGAGGACATGCTGACGCTCTGCCGCGAGGCGGGTAATCCCGACATGGTCTACGAGTACGCCTCCACCTCCAAGATTACCCTGCCCGGCGCGGGCGTCTCGGTGATGGCGGCCTCGGTCGACAACCAGAAGTATTTCGAGAAGCTGCTCACCGTGCAGACCATCTCCTACGACAAGGTCAACGAGCTGCGCCACGTGCTGTATCTCAGGGACAAGGCGCACACGCTGGAGCTCATGAAGAAGCACGCCAAAATCATGGCGCCGAAGTTCCGCTGCGTGCTGCGGCACCTGGACGAGGAGATCGAGCCGCTCGGCATCGCCTCCTGGCAGCGCCCGAAGGGCGGCTACTTCGTCTCCGTCAACACGGCCCCCGGCCTTGCCAAACGGACGCTGGCCCTGTGCAAAGAGGCGGGCGTCGTGATGACCGGCGCCGGCGCGACGTTCCCGTACGGGATCGACCCCAACGACTCGAACATCCGCATTGCCCCGTCTCTGCCGCCCGTGGCTGAGCTCGAGGACGCCATGGAGGTGTTCTGCACCTGCCTGCGCCTGGCCGCACTGGAGCAGCTGAGCAAATAAAATTCGCGCCGCAGCGCGCAAAATGCCCGCCGTCCATTCCGGACGGCGGGCATTGTTTACATTTCTCTTCTGCCCTCGAGGGCGCGCAGGAGCGTCACCTCGTCGGCATACTCGAGCTGGCTGCCCACGGGGATGCCGTAGGCCAGCCGCGTCACCTTGATGCCCATGGGGCGCAGCAGACGCGAGAGGTACATCGCGGTGGCCTCGCCCTCGGTGTCGGGGTTCGTGGCCATGATGATCTCCTGGACGCCGCCCTGTCCGACGCGCTGCAGGAGCTCGCGGATGCGGATGTCGTCCGGCCCGACGTGGTTGAGGGGCGAGATGACGCCGTGCAGCACGTGGTAGACGCCGTGGTATTCCCGCGCGCGCTCCATGGCGATGACGTCCTTCGGCTCGGCCACGACGCAGATGACGCTGTGGTCGCGCTCGGGGTCGGAGCAGATGGGGCAGAGCTCCCGGTCGGTCAGATTCTGGCAGACGGGGCAGGCGCGCACGGTCTGCTTGGCGTCCGTGATGGCGTCGGCGAAGGCCTGCGCCTCCTCCTGCGGCAGAGACAGCACGTAGAAGGCCAGCCGCTGGGCGGTCTTGGTGCCGATGCCGGGCAGGCGCGCGAATTGTTCGGTCAGCCGCTCAAGGGCGGCGGGAAAATTCCGCATCTTTAAAACAGGCCGTTCAGCCCCATGCCGCCCGTGAGCTTGCTCATGGAGGCGGCGGAGTCGGCGTCCGCCTTGCGCATGGCCTCGTTCACGGCCGCGACCACGAGATCCTGCAGCATTTCCACGTCCTCGGGATCGACAGCCTCGGGCTGGATGGTGATGCGGGTGAGCTCGTGCTTGCCGTTGACGGCCGCCGTGACGACGCCGCCGCCGGCCGCGGCCTCATATTCCTTGGTCTCCATCTCCTGCTGCATCTTCAGCATTTCCTGCTGCATCTTCTGGGCCTGCTTCATCATCTGCATCTGATTCATGCCGCCCATCGGCATGCCGCCGCGGTATCCGCCTTTTGCCATACCATTCTCTCCTTACTTAATCGTAAAAATATCGTTGTGTCTGTCCCCAAAGGCGACCAGCTCGTCGAGCGGGTCCTTCCCGGTGGAGCCCACCTGGCTTTTGAGGGCGAATTTCACGCGCACGGGCCGGCCCAGCACGGCCGCGGCCTTGCCCTGCACGATCTTTTCAATTTCGGGCTTGCGGATCATCCCGAGCACGAACTCGGAATCCGCCGCGAGCGTCAGCACGTCGCCCGCCAGCACAGGCTGCACGGGGCCGTTCGGAGCGAAGAAGCCCTTTTCCCGCACGCTGAGCGCGTCGCGGATTTTTGCCACGAGCTCGGGCCAGAAGGTGGCCTCGGCCGGGGCGGGGGCGGCGCCGGGCTCCTCGGGCGGCGCCTCGTCGTCGGAGGGGAAGGGCGGCCGGTCGTCGTCCGCCGGCTGCGCGGGCGCTTCGGCGGCCGCGGGCGCGGGGGCCTTCGCGGGTGCGGCGAGCACCGCGCCGGAGGCCAGCTGCTCCTCTACGCGGCCGAGCCGCGCCGAAAGGGATGCCGGATCGAGCGCGAGCGCCGGCTCGCACAGCTGCATGAGGCAGAGCTCCGCGTCGATGCGCCGGCTGGCGCTCTTCACGAAGCCCAGCTCGGTCTCGTGCAGAAGCTGGGTGATGCGCAGCAGCTCCGCCGGGGAGAAGCGGCCGAGCAGGCCTGCGATCTCCTTTTCGGTGCACACGCCCGAGAGCATCGAGGCGCCCGATTTGGGCGCGGTTTTCAGGACGAGCAGGTCGCGGCTGAGGCAGAGCAGCTCGTCGAGCATGGCGGTGATGTCCTTGCCGTTGGCGTAGAGCTCGGAGAAGAGCGACAGCGCGCGCGAGGCGTCGCGGTCGGCCACAGCGGTCATGAGCTCGGCCGTCCTGCGGTCGCCGGCGAGGCCCAGGGAGCGGTAGACGAGCTCTGCCGTGACGGGCCCCTCGGACGCGGAGGCGCACTGGTCGAGCAGGCTCAAGCCGTCGCGCAGGGCGCCGTCGGCCAGGCGCGCGAGCAGCTGCGCCGCGTCGGGCTCCAGCTCGATCTTTTCCTGGTAGGCTACATAGTTCAGCCGGGCGGCGATGTCCTCGGGCAGAAGGCGGCGGAACGAAAACCGCTGACAGCGCGAGAGGATCGTCGCGGGGACCTTGTGCAGCTCGGTCGTGGCGAGGATAAAGAGCAGGTGCTCGGGCGGCTCCTCGATGATTTTGAGCAGGGCGTTGAAGGCCGCGGTCGAGAGCATGTGCACCTCGTCGATGATGTACACGCGCTTTTTGACGGTGCCGGGCGTGTAGATGGCGTCGTCGCGCAGAATGCGCACGCTGTCGACGCCGTTGTTGGAGGCGGCGTCGATCTCCTGCACGTCGAGGCAGCTGCCGGCGTCGATCGCGCGGCAGGCGGGACAGACGTTGCAGGGGTCGCCGTTCTGCAGGTTTTCGCAGTTGACGGCCTTGGCGAGAATCTTGGCGCAGCTCGTCTTGCCGGTGCCGCGCGTGCCGGTAAAGAGGTAGGCGTGGCTGAGCCGCCCGCTTGTGAGCTGGGCGCGCAGCGTGTCGGTCACGCTCTTCTGGCCGACGACGTCGGAAAACGTCTGCGGCCGGTATTTGCGGTACAGCGCCTGATACATCCTCTTCGCCTCCGATCGTTTTCCCCTATTATACACAAAAAGGGGCATAAAGAAAAGCCTTGTCCCTCAAAAAAGCCGGGAGAGAAATCCGCCGGGAGGAACGGACAGAACCGGTCCCCGCGGGCGCGCCGCGTCGGCGGCTGCGGGTGCAAAAAAGGGCGGGGGCAAGCCCCCGCCCGGCAATCCGCGCGGCCGACCGGACAAAACACGGCGGCCCATGGCAAGACTGCACACCCTTCTCCGAATGCGCACTCCATCCGTTACCCATACAGCCAGCTCAGAAACGGCTGCCCTGCGGCACACAGAGGTTACTGCTTAGTGCTGCTTGGTTCCCCACCTGACACGGTTCACAGTTCTCCATTGCGCAGGACCAAATCCTCAACGCCGCTTATATGGGTCAGACGACACAGTACGCACCCTCGGTTGGGAATTCCTCCCCGCTGCAGCGGATTGCGGGTCACAGGGCACCGCTATCTCCCCGAGTAGTGCAGCCTTGCCACGGGCCGCCGGGGTCCGCAGAAAGGATATCCGGTTTTGACGAAACTCAGTCCAGCTTGCTCTCGACGAAATCCACCAGTTCTCCGACGGTGTTGACCTTTTCCTCGAGCTCGAGATCGACGCCCAGCTCCTCCTCCAGATCCATGACCATCTCGACCGTGTCGAGGGAGTCGATGCCGAGGCTTTCGAACGTGGTCTCGCGGGTGATCTCATCCGGGGAAATATCGAGCTGGCCTGCCAGATAGGATTGGATTTTTTCAAACATGATTGGTTTCCTCCGTCATCCGGGCGCCGCGCCGGCAAATTCCGGGGGCCCGTTCAGAATATAACAAGGATTATGATACGGATTTTTCAGCCTTTGTCAAGAGGAAAAAACTCGCCCCCGGAAAAAAGACGGCGTTTTGCGGCGGCTCAGTTGAGGAAATCCCGCAGCTTTTTGCTGCGCGAGGGATGGCGCAGCTTCCGCAGCGCCTTGGACTCGATCTGGCGGATGCGCTCGCGCGTGACGTCGAACTCCTTGCCGACCTCCTCGAGCGTGTGGGGCTTGCCGTCCTTGAGGCCGAAGCGCATGCGCAGCACCTGCTCCTCGCGCGGGGTGAGGGTGGCGAGCACCTCCTCGAGCTGCTCGCGCAGCAGGGTGTAGCTGGCCTCCTCGGAGGGCTGGGAGGCCTCGTCGTCCTGGATGAAGTCGCCCAGGTGGCTGTCCTCCTCCTCGCCGATCGGGGTCTCGAGCGAGACGGGCTCCTGCGCGATCTTCATGATCTCCTCGACCTTGGAGACCTCGAGGTGGAGCTCCTTGGCGATCTCCTCGGTGGTCGGCTCGCGGCCAAGCTCCTGCACCATGCTGTGGCTCGTGCGCAGGACACGGTTGATCGTCTCAACCATATGTACGGGGATGCGGATGGTGCGCGCCTGGTCGGCGATGGCGCGCGTGATTGACTGGCGGATCCACCAGGTCGCGTAGGTGGAGAACTTGTAGCCCTTCGTGTAGTCGAACTTCTCGACGGCCTTCATGAGGCCGAGATTGCCCTCCTGGATGAGGTCGAGCAGCTGCATGCCGCGCCCGACGTACCGCTTGGCGATCGAGACGACGAGCCGGAGATTGGCCTCGGACATGCGCTTGCGCGCGTTCTCGTCGCCCTCGGACATCTTCTTCGCGATCTCCAGCTCCTCCTCGGGGCTGAGAAGCTTGATCTTGCCGATCTCCTTGAGATACATGCGGATGGGGTCGTCCAGCCGGGCCTCGCTCGTGTCGTCCATGCTGTCGAGCTCGGAGAGCTCCTCGGAGCCGGCGGGCTCGTCGAGCCCCTCGTCCTCGATGGCCTGCATCTCGCCCAGCGTCGGGTTGTCGAGCTCCGCCGTGCCGATGAGGTCGAGCACGTCCGCGACGTCGATCTCGACGCCGGAGGCCTCGAGCACGTCATAGAACTGTTCGGTCTGCTCCTCGGTCGCGTCGACCGCGTCGAGCGTCTCGACCAGTACCTTGGAGGCTACTTTTCCGGTCTTCTTGGATTCCTCCAGAAGAGCCGTCAGCTTGGCGCGATTTTCCTCGGTCAGCTCCATTTTGGAGAACAGTTCCGCAGCGTTTTTCGTCATAGTCTAGCCTCCGTATCCTTTTTTTTCTTTCATCCGCTCCGCCATCGCGCGCAGGGCGTCCTCGCCGGAGCGATGGGTGCGGTCATATTCCTCCCGGATGATGCGCAGGTAGTCGGCCAGCGCGTCCTCGGAGACGACCGCGTCGTCCTTTGTCAGAACCGACGTCAGGTGGGCCATCTCCTCCTGGGTGAACTCGCCCTCGAGCGCGGCGGGCGAGACGGCCTGTCCGGCCTCGCGGCGCGTGCGGGCGGCCTCGAAGAACCGACCCAGCAGCTCGGAGGAAAACTGCTCCTTCAGCAGCTTCGCCTGGTCCAGCAGCGCGGGCTCGCGGAAGACAAGCCGCAAAAGCCCCTCCTCCGCCATGGCGGAGCGCACGTTGTCGTAGCGCACGCCCTTGATGCGCGGCTGCTGCTGGCGCGCGGGGGCCAGATCGACGGCCTCCTGCTTCTTCTTTTCGCGGCTGAGCCGCCGGGCGTAGGCCTTGCCGGATTCGAGCTTCATGGCCTCCGGCGAGACGCCCGCGGCCTCGGCCGCGCGCGCGCCGTAGATCTCGCGCTCGACCGCGCTGGGAAGCGAGGCCACAAATTCGGCCGCCTCCTTGAGAAAGGCCACGCGCTGCACGTCCTCGGTGAGATCGTATTTGCGCCGGATGCTGCCCAGCCGGTATTCGGCCTGGTTTTCGGATTTGTCGAGCAGCAGGCTGAAGCGGTCGGCTCCGAATTTCCGCAGAAATTCGTCCGGGTCCTTCGCGCCCTGCATCCGCAGCACCTTGACCTCGACCCCGGTCTTCTCGAGCATCGGGATGGCCCTGCGCGTCGCGGTCTGCCCGGCCTCGTCGCCGTCATAGATGAGGACGACCTGCTTCGTGTACTTGGCGAGGATGTTCGCGTGCTCCTCGGTTAAGGAGGTGCCGAGCGAGGCGACCGCGCAGTCGAAGCCGTACTGGTGCAGCGCGATCGCGTCCATATAGCCCTCGGTCAGGATGATGTGCCCCTGCTTGCTCTTTTTGGCGACGTTCAGGGCGAAGAGGTTTTTGCGCTTGTTGAAGATGCTCGTCTCGGGGGAGTTGAGGTATTTGGGCGTCGAGTCGTCCATGACGCGGCCGCCGAAGCCGATCACGCTGCCCCGCACGTCGATGATGGGGAACATGAGCCGGTTGCGGAACCGGTCGTAGATGGAGCCCTTCTGGCTTTTGACGGCGAGCCCCGCCTCGAGCAGCTCCTCTTTTTCGTAGCCCTTTTTCGTCATCGCGTCGATGAGCGCCGACCACTCGTTGGGCGAGTAGCCGAGCCCGAAGCGCGTGACCGTCTCGCGCGAGAGGGCCCGCTTCTGGATGTAGGCCCGGACCTCTTCGGCCGAGGGCCGGGAGAGCTGGTCGTGGAAAAAGCGCGCGGCCTCGCGACAGAGATTCATAAGCCGCTCCTGCTTTTTGTAGGCGGAGCGGTAGCCCTCGTCCTCGGGCACCTCGAGCCCCGCGCGCTTGGCGAGAAACCGCACCGCGTCGGGATAGTCGAGGTTTTCGATCTCCATGATGAAGTTGACGGGCCCGCCGCCCTTGTGGCAGCCGAAGCAGTAGTAGATGCCCTTTTCCGGCGAAACCGAGAAGGAGGGCGTTTTTTCACTGTGGAACGGGCAGAGACCGAAGAGATTCGCGCCTCTGCGCTGGAGCGTGACGTACTGACCGACCACGTCCTCAATGGGACTCCGGGCGTTCAGTTCGTCCAGAAAAGCCGCCGGAAACGCCAAAGCGAGAACCTCCTTCGCAAGAATCGTTTGAGTCCGCGCGCCATCGGCCGTGCACCCGCAGGGGCGGATATTCCCGAGCGGTCAGCGCACCTGCCAGGCGGTCGGGATGAAAATTTCGGAATACTTATACATCGCGTATTTGTCCGTCATGCCCGCGATATAGTCGCACACAATGCGGCTCATGCCGTCGAAGTCGAGCTGCGGCAGGAAATCCGCGGGCAGCTTGTCCGGGTGGGCGGTGTAATACTCATAGAGCCGGCGGATGATGTCCTTGGCCTTGATCTCCTCGCCCTTGGCGACGGGATTCGTGTAGACGTGGGCGAACATGAACTGGCGCAGCTGGTCCATCGCCGCCGCGACCTCGGGCCGCATGGAGAGCGTGCCCGTCTCGGCGGTGTGGTAGATCATGTCCTCGACCAGCGTGTTGATGCGCGCGGAGTGCGAGTGGCCCAGCACGTCGGAGATTTCGCGGGGAATGTCGTCCTCCGTGAGGATGCCGGCGCGCATGGCGTCGTCGATGTCGTGGTTGATGTAGGCGATGCGGTCGGAGGTGCGGACGATCTGCCCCTCGAGCGTCTCGGGGATGAACTCGCCCGTGTGGCCGAGAATGCCCATGCGCACCTCGTAGGTGAGGTTGAGGCCGATGCCGCCGCGCTCGAGCTTGTCCACCACGCGCAGCGACTGCTCGTTGTGGCGGAAGGGCTTTCCCGTGACGTCCGTGAGCGCGGCCTCGCCCGCGTGGCCGAAGGGCGTGTGGCCGAGATCGTGGCCGTAGGCCGCGGCCTCGGCGAGATCCTGGTTGAGCCGGAGTCCCCGGCAGATCGTGCGCGCGATGCGCGAGACCTCGAGCGTGTGGGTCATGCGCGTGCGGTAGTGGTCGCCCTCGGGCGAGAGAAACACCTGCGTCTTGTGCATGAGCCGCCGGAACGACTTGCTGTGGACGATGCGGTCGGCGTCCCGCTGGTAGCAGGTGCGCACGTCGTTGCTGTCCTCGGGGTAGAGCCGGCCCTTTGTCTCGGCCGCCTTCTGCGCGAGCGGGGAGAGCAGCGTGAACTCCTCCTGCTCCATGCGTTCCCGGATGGTCATAAGCGCACCCCCTTTTGACTACTATATCATAAAAATATGAATTGTTCTTGAATATTTCTTAGTTTTAAATGGGAGCGGGGCGCAGGCCGGTCTCCAGGCGCGCGGGCTCGATCCCACCCGCCGAGAGCTCCCGCAGCCGCGCGAGAAATTCCGCCTCGGCCGCCTCGGGCAGCGCCGCGCGCAGCGTGACGAGCGCGCCGTAGTCCGCGTTCTCGACAAGCCCGTCCAGCTTCTGCAGCTCGAGCTTCACGCGCTCCAGAAGCGCGTAGGGGCAGGGGACGGATAAAACGCTCCAGCGCACGAGCCGCGTCGTGCCGGCCGCCGCGAGCGCGTCGGCCGCGGCCTGCGTGTAGGCCCGGACGAGTCCGCCCGTGCCCAGCAGCGTGCCGCCGAAGTAGCGCGTCACGACGCAGAAGACGTCCCGCACGTCCTGCCGCGCGAGCACGTTCAGAATCGGCTGGCCCGCCGTGCCCTGCGGCTCGCCGTCGTCGCTCGCGCGCACGGAGCCGTCCGCGAAGCGCCAGGCCCAGCAGTTGTGCCGCGCCTCGAAGTGGAGCCTGCGGGTCTTCTCCAACAGCGCGCGGGCCTCGGCCTCGGACCGGGCGGGCCAGATATGGCCGAGAAAGCGCGAGCGCTTCTCCGTGTATTCCGACTCGCCCTCGCGGGCGGGCACCAGGAGCCCCGCGGTCATACGGGCTCGCTCTCCAGCACGCAGCTCTTGAGCCGGCCCAGAAGCGCCTCGTCCGCGATCACCTCGAGCGCGATGCCGTTCTCGCCGTATTCGCAGCTGAGAACGCTTGCCTGCGCGTGCAGCGTGTCGACCAGGCCGCCCTGGGCGTAGGGGAGCAGGATCTTCGCGCGGCGCAGCGTTTTGGACAGCTCGCGCTCGATCTGCTTCAGCAGCTCGTCCAGGCCCTCGCCCGTCTTGGCGGAGACGGCGATCCGACCCTCGCCGCGCGGGGGCAGAAAATCGGGCGCGGCGTCCGTTTTGTTATAGCACTCGATGACGGGCGCGCCCTCGCGGGCGAGCTCGGAGATGAGCTTGTTCACGACCTCCATGTGCGCGGGGTACTCGGGGTCGGAGGCGTCGATCACGTGGATGAGCAGATCAGCGTACTGCAGCTCCTCGAGCGTGGCGCGGAAGGCGCTCACGAGATTGTGCGGCAGCTTGGCGATGAAGCCGACCGTGTCGGAGAGCAGCACCTGGCAGGTGTCGGACACCTGCAGCTGCCGCGTCGTGGGGTCGAGCGTGTCGAACAGGCGGTTGTTCGCCTGGATGCCCGCGCCCGTGAGCGCGTTCAGGATCGTCGACTTGCCGGCGTTCGTGTAGCCCACGAGCGCCGCGACGGGGACGGCGTTCTTGACGCGGCGGCCGCGCTGCACGGCGCGCACGCGCCGCACCTCCTCGAGCTCGGCCTCGAGCCTTGTGATGCGCTCGCGGATGTGCCGCCGGTCGGTCTCGAGCTTGGATTCGCCCGGGCCGCGCGTGCCGATGCCGCCGCCCTGGCGGGAGAGCGACTTGCCCATGCCGCTCAGTCTCGGCAGCAGATACTGGTACTGCGCCAGCTCGACCTGCAGGCGGCCCTCCCTCGTCTGCGCGCGCTGCGCGAAAATGTCCAGGATGAGCGCGCTGCGGTCCAGGACCGTCGCGCCCGTGATGTCCTCGAGCGCGCGGATCTGGGACGGGGAGAGGTCGTTGTCGAAGACGACCATGCTTGCCCCGGTCTGCTCGACCAGCTGGCGGATCTCGTCCGCCTTGCCCTCGCCCACGAAGCTGTGCGGGTCGGGCGCGGGTCGGTTCTGCAGGATCTTTCCGACGCACACGCCGCCCGCCGTCTCCAGAAGAGCCTCGAGCTCCTCGAGCGTCTTGGGCGTGGCCGTCTCCTCTTTGGTGAACAAGTCCGCGTTGAGGCCGCAGAGAACGGCCTTCTCGGGCTCGGTACGTTCAAAATCTTCCATATTGCCTCCTGTCAGGGGCTTTCGGTCTTTCGGCAAATTGCGCCAAAATGCGAAAAAAGCCCGCACCGATGCGGTGCGGACTTGCTCGTTTACTTCAGACCGTATTTCTTGTTGAAACGATCCACGCGGCCGCCTGTATCCACAAGCTTCTGCTTGCCGGTATAGAACGGGTGGCACTTGGAGCAAATTTCAACCTTAATGTCCTTTTTGGTAGAACCAGTCTCAATAACGGCACCACATGCGCATCTGATTGTCGTTTGTTCGTACTTGGGATGGATTCCTTCCTTCATCGGGTTTCACCTCACTCATCAGATTTCTGTAAAAAGGCAGACTGCCCTTCCCTTGGTTCAAACGCTTGACTATCCTATCACAAAAATTCCGACAATGCAAGAGGAATTTTAAAGAGTTTTGCAGTAAACCCGCGCGTTTTCGACCAATTCGGCGGCGCTTTCGGGCTCGCCCGAGGAGAAGAGCCCCCAGAGGCCCGCGCAGCGGCGCTCGAGCGCATAGAAGGCCTCGTCCGCGGGCCGCTCGCCCGCGTTCACGACGGGCACCCCGCCGCGCTCGCGCATCCCGCGCAGCAGCGCCCGGCCCCGGCCGTCGAAGGCCAGCGCCCGCACGTAGGGCGGGCGCGCCGCGAGCGTTCCGGCGTCGAGCCCCAGAAAGGCGCAGGTGAGAAGCCGCTGCAGCCTGGTGCGCGGATAGCGCTTGGATTTGGACGCGGCGAGGACGGCCTCCACGGAGTTCTCCCGCTGCACGGCCTTCCAGACCTTGCTCCAGAGCCCCTCGGAGCCGTGCGCGGCCCGCTCCCAGTCCTCCCTGGACAGCGCGCGCAGACGCGCGAGCATCGCGCGCTCGCCGCAGGCCGCCGTGTGCGCGGCCGCACCCTCGTAATGGCGCCGGGCCTCCGGCGGGACGAAGGGCTCCCAGCCGCCGGTCAGCAGCAGCGCCCGCACCGCCGTGGCGGAGGGATTCTCCGGGTCGGCCGTCTCGTCGTGGTAATCGCCCTGCCGGGGCAGGCCCAGCGGGCGGATCGGGCTGCCGAGCGTCTGCAGCGCCCGCGCGTACTCGGCCGCGAGAATGTCGTTGGGGTTTCGGAGAAGGCGGCCGTCGCCGCCCGCGGCCTCGAGCGCGGCCTGCCGCGCGGCGGGATAGCTGAGGCCGCGCGAAAGCCCGCCCTGCAGCGCCGCGGAAAATTCCGCCGTACCCAGCAGCGCCGCTGTGCGTTCGACGGCGGCACCGTCGCCGCACTCGCAGCCGAAGGCGAGAAAATCTGTGCCGCCGAGCCGCGTGAAGAGCTCCGCCGCGCCGGAGGCGAAGCCCTCGGCCGAGCGCAGCGCGCAGGTGACCGGGAGCTCCAGCACGAGGCTCGCCCCGCAGTCGACGGCCGCGGCCGCGCGCACGGCCCGGTCGAAGATCGCGGGCTCGCCCCGCTGGACAAAATTGCCGCTCATGAGGCAGACGATCCCCGCGTCTCCGCCCAGCCGCTCCCGCACCTGGCGCAGCTGGCGCGCATGGCCGAGATGGAACGGATTGTATTCGCACACGATGCCCGCGACCGCCATAAATTTGCCTCCGAAGCCCGAAAAAATGTGGAAAGCACTTGTTTCCAGTGGGATTTTATTGTATGATACCTTTTAGTGTGTTCATTCTAACATGAATTTTATAAAAAAGAAACATACAGGAGTGAAAGTCAATTATGAATGTACTGGTCATCAACGCGGGCAGTTCCAGCCTCAAGTATCAGCTCATGGACCCGGATACCGGCGTCGTCACCGCCAAGGGTCTCTGCGAGCGCATCGGCATCGACGGACGCCTCACCCATAAGGTGATCGCGACCGGCAAAAAGGTCGAGAAGGACATCCCGATGCCCACCCATAAAGAGGCGATCGAGTCCGTTATGAAGATCCTGGTCGACCCCGAGGACGGCGTCATCAAGTCCGTCAGGGAGATCGACGCGGTCGGCCATCGCGTGCTCCACGGCGGCGACAAGTTTGTGAAGTCCTGCGTCGTCGACGAGGCCTGCAAGCAGGCCATTCACGACTGCATTCCCCTGGGCCCCCTCCACAACCCCGCCAACCTCATGGGCATCGAGGCCTGCGAAAAGGCCATGCCGGGCACCCCGCAGGTCGCCGTGTTCGACACCGCGTTCCACATGACCATGCCCCCGAAGGCCTACCGCTACGCCATCCCCACCAAGTATTACACCGAGGATCATCTGCGCCGCTACGGCTTCCACGGCACCTCGCACCGCTTCGTCTCCAAGCGCTGCATCGAGCTCATGGGCAAGAAGCCCGAGGACCTCAAGATCATCGTCTGCCACCTCGGCAACGGCTCCTCCCTCTCCGCCATCAAGGACGGCAAGTGCCAGGACACCTCCATGGGCCTGAGCCCGCTTGCCGGCGTGCCGATGGGCACCCGCGCGGGCGACATCGACACCTGCGTCGCGCAGTACATGATGAACAAGGACCATCTGACGGCCGACGAGTGCCTCACCATCCTCAACAAGAAGTCCGGCGTGCTGGCGCTGTCCGGCGTCTCCTCCGACTTCCGCGACATTGACGCGGGCGCGGCCAAGGGCGACGAGAACTGCCGTCTGGCGCTCGACAAGTTCGCCTACGAGGTCAAGAAGTACATCGGCGCCTACACGACCGTCCTCGGCGGGCTCGACTGCCTCGTCTTTACGGCCGGCGTCGGCGAGAACTCCGCCGCGATGCGCGCGTCCATCTGCGAGGGCCTCGAGTATCTCGGCATCAAGCTCGACCCCGAGAAGAACAAGGTGCGCGGCGAGGAGGCCGTCATCTCCGCGGCCGACTCCAAGGTCACGGTCTGGGTCATCCCCACGAACGAGGAGCTCATGATCGCGCAGGACACCGCCTCCCTGGTGCGGTAAATACAGAAATCAGGCGCCCGCCTTTTCGGCGGGCGCTTTTTTGCACCACAAAAAGGACAGGCCTTGCGGCCTGCCCTTTTTGTGGTGCGGGTAACAGGATTTGAACCTGCACGGTTGCCCACCGGAACCTAAATCCGGCGCGTCTGCCAGTTCCGCCATACCCGCATGCGGTCGTATCTTATCACACCCGTTTTAAGCTTGTCAATGCGGGAGACCAAAAAGTGGTATAATTCCCCCGTTTATTTGCTTTCTTGACACAATCTTGATTGAAATTACCGGCGGGGGGTGATAAGATAGAGATTAATATCATTCGCAACTATACAAAATGGAGCGTATCACTATGAAAATCGTTATCGTCGGCGACGGCAAAATCGGCGCAACGCTGGCCGAGCAGCTCTCGCGGGAGGGTCACGAGATCACCATTATCGACCGCAGCGGCGAGCCGCTGCAGCGTACTGCGGAAGACCTCGACCTGCTCACCGTCGAGGGAAACGGCGCAGCCTATGCCGTCCAGCTCGAGGCTGGGGTCGACAAAGCCCAGCTGCTCATTGCGGTCACAGCCTCGGATGAACTCAATCTGCTCTGCTGCCTCATCGCCAAGAAGACCGGCGCCAGGCACACAATCGCGCGCGTGCGCGACCCGGCCTACATGGGCGAGCTGCCCCTCATCACGGACGATCTGGGGCTCAGCCTCGTCGTCAATCCCGAGCTCACCTGCGCGACCGAGATCGCGCGGACGCTGCGCATCCCCTCCGCCATCAAGACAGACACCTTCTCGAACGGCCGGGTCGAGCTTTTGAAGTTCGAGCTGCCGCCTGACTGCCCGATCGCGGGCAAAACGCTTGCGGAGCTGCCGGGCCTCGTGCGGGCGCGCGTGCTTATCTGCGCGGTCGAGCGCGGCGAGGAGGACATCACGATCCCCTCCGGGCAGTTCCGGCTGCAGGCGGGCGACCGCATCTCGTTCGTCGCGGGTCTGCACGACGCGCAGGCGTTCTTTAAGCAGCTGCATCTCGGCGCGGCCCCGATCCGGCAGGTCATGCTGGTCGGCGGCGGGCGCATCGCCTATTACCTCGCGAGGCAGCTGATCGACGCGGGCCTGTCCGTCAAGATCCTCGAATCCGACCTCGCCCGCTGCGAGGAGCTCTCCGAGCTGCTGCCGAAGGCCACGATCCTGCACGGCGACGGCACCAACGAAAAATCTCTGCTGGAGGCCGGGCTCGAGCAGGCCGACGCCTTCGCCGCGCTCACGGGCATCGACGAGGAGAACGTGCTCATGAGCATGTACGTCCGCAAGACCTGCCCGCGGCTCAAGGTCATCACCAAAATCAACCGCGACTCGTTCCGCAGCATCACCGGCGCGCTCGATCTCGGCAGCGTGTTCAGCCCGCGCACCAGCACGACGAATCGCGTCTGCCGCTACGTCCGCGCGATGCAGGCCTCGGCCGGCTCCACGGTCGAGACGCTCTACAAGCTGCTGGGCGGCCGGCTCGAGGCGCTTGAGTTCCGCGTGAACAGCGGCTCCGCCGTCTGCGGCGTGCCGCTGCAGAAGCTCCCGCTGCGCAGCAATCTGCTGATCGGCTGCATCAGCCGCGGCGGAAAGATCCTCATCCCCAGCGGGCAGGATACTCTGGAGCCCGGCGATTCGGTCGTCGTCGTCACCTCGATCGCGAACCTCTCTGCGCTCGACGACATCCTCGAAAGACGAAAGGGCTGACCATGAACAAGAGAATGATCGCCTATATCCTGGGCGCGATTTTGCTGACCGAGGCCTGCTTCATGCTGCTGCCGCTCACCGCGGCGCTCGTCTACCGGGAAACGGCCGGGTTCTGGTTTTTATGGACGCTGCTCGGCGCGGCGCTTATGGGCGGCGCGATGATGCTGCTCTCGCGGCCGAAGAACAAGACCATCTATACAAAAGAGGGCCTCGTGGCCGTCTCCCTCGGCTGGATCGAGCTCTCGCTCGCGGGGGCGCTGCCCTTCACGCTCTCCGGCGAGATCCCCAGCTATCTCGACGCCGTGTTCGAGATCATCTCCGGCTTCACGACGACGGGCTCGAGCATCCTGCCGAACGTCGAGGAACTCAGCCGCTGCATGCTCTTCTGGCGCAGCTTCTCCCACTGGCTGGGCGGCATGGGCGTGCTCGTGTTCATGCTCGCCATCCTGCGTCTCGAGGGCGGGCAGGGCATCCACCTGCTGCGCGCCGAGAGCCCCGGCCCGTCCGTGTCCAAGATGGTGCCGCGCATGACGGACTCGTCCAAGATCCTCTACACCATCTATCTGGCGCTGACCGTTCTGCAGATCATCCTGTACCGGCTGGGCGGCATGCCCATCTTCGACAGCCTCTGCAACACCTTCGGCACCGCGGGCACCGGCGGCTTCGCCATCAAGGCCGATTCCTTCAACTCCTACACCGCCTACGAGCAGACCGTCACGACCGTGTTCATGCTGCTCTTCGGCGTCAACTTCTCGATCTATTTCTTCCTGCTGCGCCGGAAGTTCGACCTCGTGTACAAGAACACGGAGCTGCGGTGGTATCTGGCCATCTTCTTCAGCGCCGTGACGCTCATCACGATCAATGTCGCCCCGATGTTCCCGAGCGTCGGGAACGCCATCCACCACGTCGCGTTCTCCGTGTCGTCCGTCATGACGACGACCGGCTACTGTACCGCGAACTTCGACACCTGGCCGGAGTTCTCCCGCGTCATCTTGATCCTGCTCATGATCATCGGCGCCTGCGCCGGCTCGACGGGCGGCGGCATCAAGGTCTCGCGGCTGGCGATCCTGTGCAAGTCCGCGCGGGCCGATCTGCACCGGCTGGCGCATCCGAACACGATCAAGGTCATCACGATGGACGGCAAACCCGTCAGCCGCGAGCTGGTCGGGCAGGTGCACAGCTATTTCCTCATCTATACCCTCGTCGCGCTGGGCTCGATTCTGCTCGTCTCGCTCGACGGCTACGACGCCTCCACGACCATCAGCGCCGTGATGGCGACCTACAACAACATCGGCCCCGGCCTCGGCATGGTCGGGCCGATCGGAAATTTCTCGCAGTTCTCGGCGCTGTCCAAAATCGTCCTCTCGCTCGACATGCTGCTCGGGCGGCTGGAGCTCTATCCCATGCTCATTCTGGCGCTTCCGGGCACCTGGAAGCGGCGCTGACAAAAGAAAGGCGGTAACATTATGGAACAGATTCTGACATTTTTCCCGCTGAACGCAAAGGTACAGAAGGGCGAGGGGCGTTCGCTCGCCACGGTCATCCTGATCTACATCGCGCTGGCCGCGGCCGCCTCGATCCTCCACTGGCTGCTCGGCTGGGTGGTCGTGGTCGGGACGCTGCTGTCGATCCTCAGCTGGCTCGTCGGCGTGTACAGCTCCGTCGGCATCATCCTGGCCATCATTCAGTACGTGAAATAACGCAGAAAAGAAAAACTCCCCGCGCGGCCTGAGCCGCGCGAGGAGTTTTTGATTCGCGGGAGCAGGGCCCGGTTCCCTCACGCCAGCAGGTTCTGCGTGCGGCAGAGAGCCGCGTAGGTGCCGTTCTTTTTCAGCAGCTCCTCGTGCGTGCCCATCTCGGCGATGCGCCCGTCCGAGACGACCAGGATGCGCCCGGCGCTGCGGATGGTCGAGAGCCGGTGCGCGATGATGAGCGTCGTGCGGTTTTTCGCGAGCTCGTCGAACGCGTTTTGGATCTTCGACTCCGTGAGGCTGTCGAGCGCGGAGGTCGCCTCGTCGAGGATCAGGATGGGCGGATTCTTGAGGAAGATGCGCGCGATCGAGATGCGCTGCTTCTGTCCGCCGGACAGAAGCGTGCCCCGCTCGCCCACGTAGGTATCGAACCGGTCGGGCATGGCCATGATGTCGTCGTAGATTTCGGCGCGCTTCGCGGCCTCGGCGATCTCGGCCATGGTGGCGTCGGGCTTGCCATAGCGGATGTTCTCCAGGATCGAGTCCGCGAACAGAAACACGTCCTGCTGGACGATGCCGATGTTGCGGCGCAGGCTCTTCTGCGTGAGCTCCCGCACGTCGGTGCCGTCGACCAGGATGGCGCCGCCCGTGACGTCGTAAAAGCGCGGGATCAGCTGGCAGAGCGTCGACTTGCCGCCGCCGGAGGGGCCGACGACCGCGACCGTCTCGCCGGGATCGATGTGCAGGCTCACGTCGTGCAGCACGGCGAGATCTCCGTCGTAGGCGAAGCTGACGTGTTCAATGTCGATGCGGCCCTCGGCCTGGCCGAGATCGCGCGCGCCGGGCGCGTCCTGAAGACTCGGCTCCGTGCGCATGATCTCCGCGAAGCGCTGCAGGCCCGCGGTGCCGTTGGCGAACAGCTCGGAGAAGTTGGCGAGCTTGCGGATGGGGTTCACGAAGGTCGTGATATAGAGCGTAAAGGTGATGAGGTCGATATAGTTGAGCTGCTTTTTCATGATGAGCAGGCCGCCCACCGTGATGACCGCAACCGAGAGGATGCTCACGAAAAACTCCATGAGCGCCATGAAGATGCCCATTTCCTTGTGGAACATCCGCTTGGAGGTCTTGAAGGTCTCGTTGGAGGCGTGAAATTTCTCCTCCTCCAGCTCCTCGTTGGCGAACGCCTTGGCCGTGCGCATGCCCGAAAGGCTCGACTCGATGTCGGCGTTGATGGCGCCGGTCCGCTGCTTGACGCGGCGGGAGACGTCGCCCATCTGGCGGCGGCGCGACATGACGATGTAGGAGAACACCGGCATGATGACGCACACGACGAGCGCCAGCCGCCATTCAATCGTGAACATGGCGACGAGCGCGCCCGCGATCGTGACGAGCGAGATGAACAGGTCCTCCGGTCCGTGGTGGGCCAGCTCCGTGATCTCGAACAGATCGCTCGTGAGGCGGCTGATCAGCTGGCCGGTGCGGTTGCGGTCGAAGAAGTCGAAGCCCAGCTCCTGCATGTGGTTGAAGAGCGCCTCGCGGATGTCGGCCTCGACGCGGATGCCGAAGGTGTGGCCCCAGAGCGTGATGATGTAGTACAGAAACGACCGCAGCACGTATGCCAGCACGACGACGCCCATGACGGTGAAAAACGCGCGGTAGGCATTGTTCGGCAGCAGGTCGTACATGGCCGTCCGCGAGACGAGCGGATAGGCGAGATCGATCGCGGCGACCAAAAACGCGCAGGCCATGTCCAGCGCGAACAGCTTGCGGTGCGGCTTGAAAAAGGAGAGGAAAATCTGCAGCAGGCTCTTCTCCCGGTATTCCTTCGTGGTCATGTTCATTTCCATTCCTTTGCTTTTTTCTGTTTATTATTATAGTATGGGCGGCCGGCGATTGCAAGGACGTTGCAATCCGGCCGCAAAACGGGTATGATGGTCAAAAAGGGAGGGTTTGCATGGAACTGCTCTATGAGGACGCGGCGCTTATCTGCGCCGTGAAGCCGGTCGGCATCCCCTCGCAGGGGGACGCGCCGGACGCCATGCCCGCGCGGCTGGCCGCGCAGCTGGGTCTGCCCGCCGTCTACCCGGTCCACCGGCTCGACCAGGCGGTGGGCGGCGCGATTTTGTTCGCCAGGACGCCCGAGGCCGCGGCCCGGCTCTCGGCGGCCTTGCAGGACGGGTCGGTCCGGAAGGAATATCTGGCCGTGCTGGCGGGCGTGCCCGAGAGCCCGGAGGGCACGCTCACGGATCTTCTTTTCCACGATAAAGTGCACAACAAGAGCTACGTCGTGCGCCGCAGGCGCACGGGCGTGCGCGAGGCGTCGCTTTCCTACCGCGTGCTGGCCGCGCGGGACGGTCTCGCGCTCGTGCGGGTACTGCTGCACACGGGCCGCACGCACCAGATCCGCGTGCAGTTCTCCTCGCGCGGCCTGCCGCTGCTCGGCGACGGAAAATACGGCAGCCGCGACAACCGCTGCGGCCCCGCGCTCTGGTCGTACCGGATGGAGCTGGCGGAGCCCCGGCGCGTCTTTCTGGCGAGGCCGCCGGAGGAATTTCCCTGGAACCTCTTTGACAGGGGGCTTTACGATGGCTGAGAGCTTTGTGCGGTTTGGGGAAGTCTGGCTGAAGATCGAGGCGGACGACGCGGCCGTCCGCGCGGTGCGGCGGGTGCACGCGCCGGAGGACGGGACGGAAAACGAGCTCTCGCGCCGGGCGGCGCGGGAGCTGGCGGAGTATTTTGCCGGGCGGCGGCGGGCGTTCAATCTGCCGCTGCGCCCGGCGGGGACGGAATTTCAGAGGGCCGTCTGGGCGGCGCTGCAGGAGGTGCCGTTCGGAGAAAAGACGAGCTACGGCGAGCTGGCGGAGAAGCTCGGAAGACCCGCGGCCGCGCGCGCCGTCGGCGGCGCGGTGGGGAAAAACCCGCTGCTCGTCCTGATCCCCTGCCACCGGGTTCTGGGGAAGGACGGCAGTCTCACGGGCTTTTCCGCCGGGCTCGATCTCAAAAAAGCGCTGCTGGCGCTGGAGGCCGGGCGCGAACTTTAGGCGCGCCCGCAGGGGCGGCGGAAAGACCGCGGAAACGGCTGCGGCGGCCGGAAAATCAGGATACGCCGGTCAGAGGCGAAAAACGGGGAGCGGCGCCCGCATTGCCGCAGCGAAAGGAACGCCATGGAAGAACAGAACAAGAACAGACGGCCGGGGAACCCGAACGCGGCGCTGGCCATCCGGGTGGCGGCCATCGGCTACGCGCTGTATATGCTTTACCAGCTCGTGCGGCGCTATCTCGCGGGCGGGGCGGATGCGCCCAGCCTCACGGTCGTGCTCGTGGGCGCTGTCTTGCTGGGCGGCGGCGCGGCCGCGCTGGGCATTCTGAGCTGGAAGCTCTGGAGGCGCGAGACCGCCAAAAAGGACGACGAAGAGGACTGAGAGACAAAAAAACTGCCGTTCCCGGGGGGAACGGCAGTTTTTTTGGTTTACTGCACGGTGCCGTACGGCCAGTCGATGATGCCGCCCATGTCGTACACATGCGTGTAGCCGATGGCGGTCAGCTTGGCGGCCGCGTCGGCGGAGCGCCGGCCGCTGCGGCAGTAGACGAGAATGGTCGCGTCCTTGTCGGGCAGCGCCTCGGGCATCTCGGTGCCGATCGACTCGTTGGCCACGTTGATCGCGCCCTCGATGTGCCCGGCGGCGAATTCCTCGGCCGTGCGCACGTCCACGAGCGTGACGCCGCCCGCGTCGAGCATCTTCTTGCCCTCCTCGGCGGTGATCTTCGTGTAGCCGGCCTTCGCGGCGTCGGCCGAGGTCATGGAGGAGTCCATCATCGTGTCTGTCCCGGAGGACGTCATGGAGGAGTCCATCATCGTGTCCGTCCCGGAGGACGTCATGGAGGAGGACGGGGCGGATGCGGCGTTCATGCCGGCGGCGCAGCCGGCGAGCACGGCGCTCAGCAGGGCGGCGCCCGCGAGCGCAGCCAGCCGGTTCTTCAGTTTCATCATGGGTCAAAACCTCCGTGTGTTTGGTGATGGACCCATTTTACACATTCCTACAAAAGAGGTCTGTTGAAGCTTCAACAGACCTCTTTGAAATCTTACAGATTTCCCGCGCAGAGCCGCGGACGCGGGACGGCGGGCGCGCAGGCCGCGCCGGCGAGCTTCTGGAGCACCACGCTGCAGACCCGGATGATGTAGCGGCAGTCCGACTGCATCGTGTGGCCGTTCGCGCAGTAGGCCGCGCGCGCGTCCGAGAGGATGGCGTCCGGGCTGCCCGGCAGCCAGGGGATGCCGCGCTGCCGTTCGAGCTCCGCCGTGAAATACGGGTGCATCTCGTGCTCGTAGCGCACGTGGTCGCGCAGCGAGCCCGGGAAGACGGCGTTGTGCGCGTAGGTGAACTCGTCCGCGATATAGTGCAGCAGCGTGCCCAGCACGAAGCAGCGGTAGGCGGAGCCGAGGCCGCGCCGCTCGAGCCTGCCGAGCTGGCGCGCGATGTAGGCCTGGGAGTTTTCCGCGTGGTGGCCGCGCAGCGGGCTGTGGCGCAGCGAGCCGCGCAGATAGGTCAGAAAATTCCGGTCCGGCTCGACGCAGCCGAACAAAAACGCCATCCGGTGCCGCCGGAGCTCCTCCGTTCCGGCCTCGTCCAGCAAAAGGCGGCCGAGCGCCGCGTGATCCATGGTCCGCATTGTGATCCCTCCTGTGCCCTGCGGGCGTTCCTTTACGGTACGGCACCCATTGTAAGGCCGCAGCCTTAAAGGAAGCTGAAAAAATGCGCGGGTTCGAAAAAAGTCAGGGAGCGGGGCGCGCTCAGTTGTGGTGATAGATGCGGCGGTCGAGCGCGAACACGCGCGGGCTGAATTCGCCGGCGGGCGTCTGCTCGAGCGTCTCGCGGTAGATCTCCATCCGGCTGTCGATCATGTCGATGTAGGACAGAAGCTCGCTCTCCGCACAGCAGGGGCGCACGGCCGCGCCGTAGTCCGGCTCGCCGTGGTGGGAGAGAATCATGTGCTCGAGCAGCGCGGCCTTTTCCTCCGGCGTGCCGAGCTTCTCCGCGCAGCGGGCGACGGCCTGCGCGCCCAGAACGGGGTGGCCCAGCAGCTGTCCGCGCAGCGAGTAGTCGGTCACGAGGCCGAGCTGCGAGGTCGTGAATTCCTCGCACTTGGCGAAGTCGTGCAGCAAAGTTCCGGTCAGAAGCAGGCTGCGGTCGATGACCTCGGCGTACTGCGCGGCCAGAAAATCGGCGGCCTGGAGCATGAAGAGCGTGTGCATGAGCAGCCCGTTGAGAAAGCTGTGGTGGACGCTCTTGGCCGCGGGCAGGGAGCGGAAGCGCTCGCCGTACTCCTCGAGCATGGCGCGGCAGACGGCCGCGTAGTCCGGGTCGGCGATCGAGTCCACGAAATCGCGGACCTTCTGAAGCGAATCCGGCACGTCGATGGGCGCGGTGGGCACGAGATCGGACACGGCGTAGCGGTCGGACGGGTCGGCCAGGCGGATGCGGTCGACCGAGACCTGGCGGACGCCGCGGTATTCGGACACGGAGCCCTTGAGATAGGCGACGGAGCCGGTGTCGGCGGCCGTGATGGGCCCGCCGTAGTCCCAGACCTTGGCGTCGACGGTGCCGGAACAGTCGGCCAGGACGACGCTCAGAAACGGCTTGCCGTTGGAGGCCTGCTTGGACGCGACGCTCTGCAGAAGATAATAGCCCTCCAGCACGTCGCCGGTTTCAAGATCGCTGATATACATTGAGGTGCACCTCTTTCTTTTAAACGCTGCGGAACTCATTCTATCACATTCCGCGCCGATGGGGAAGAAAAATTGCGCGTTTTCCAAATTTTATATGGCAAAAACCGGCCCGCGGCAAAAAGCCGCGGGCCGGTTGTGCTTTGAAACCGAATCAGAAGATGCCCTGCTCCATCATGGCCTCGGCGACCTTCTTGAAACCGGCGATGTTGGCGCCGGCCACGAGGTTGTAGCCCAGACCGTATTCCTTGGCGGCATCAGCCGAGACGCGGTGGATGTTCTCCATCATCTTGTGCAGCTGCGCGTCGACCTCTTCGGCCGTCCAGACGAGCCGCTCGGAGTTCTGCGCCATCTCGAGCGCGGAGACGCCGACGCCGCCGGCGTTGACAGCCTTGGACGGGGCGACGATCATGTTCTTCTGACCCATCAGATAGAACAGCGCGTCGTTGGTCGTGGGCATGTTGGCGACTTCGATGTAATACTTGATGCCGTTGGCGACGATCTTCTTGGCGGAGTCCATGTTGACGTCGTTCTGCATGGCGGACGGCATGATGACGTCGGCCTTGACGCCCCAGGGCTTCTCGCCCGCGTGGAACTCAACGCCGAACTTGTCCGCGTAGTCCTTGACCTTGTTGCGGCCGGAGGCGCGCATGGTGAGCAGATAGTCGACTTTCTCCTGGCTGGAGGAGACGCCGTCCGGATCGTAGATGTAGCCGTCCGGGCCGGACAGGGTGACGACCTTGGCGCCCAGATGCAGGGCCTTCTTGCAGATGCCCCAGGTCACGTTGCCGAAGCCGGCGCAGGCGATGGTCTTGCCCTTGATGTCCTCGCCCTCGTGCTTGAGGACCTCCTGCAGATAGTACATGGCGCCGTAGCCGGTGGCCTCCGGGCGGGTCAGGCTGCCGCCGTAGGCAAAGCCCTTGCCGGTGAGCACGCCGTTTTCCCACACGCCCTTGAGGCGGCGGTACTGGCCGAACAGATAGCCGATCTCGCGGCCGCCCACGCCCATGTCGCCGGCGGGAACGTCGCAGTCCGGCCCGATGTAGCGGTACAGGGCCGTCATGAAGCTCTGGCAGAAACGCATGACCTCGGCGTCGGATTTGCCGGCCGGATCGAAGTCCGCGCCGCCCTTGCCGCCGCCGATGGGCAGGCCGGTCAGGGAGTTCTTGAAGATCTGCTCGAAGCCCAGGAACTTGATGATGCCGGGATACACGTTCGGCTGGAAGCGCAGGCCGCCCTTGTACGGGCCGATCGCGCCGTTGAACTGGCAGCGGTAACCGATATTCGTATGATACTCGCCCTTGTCATCCATCCACACGACGCGGAACGTGAACATCCGCTCCGGCTCGACCATCCGGTTCAGCAGATCGGCCTTGACGTATTCGGGATGCGCGTCGATCACGGGGGAGATGGAAGAGAGCACTTCCTCAACGGTCTGCACAAATTCCGGCTCGTTGCCGTGCTTTTTCTTCACATTCTCGATGACACTGGCGACATAAGCATTCATTTCGGTAAATCCTCCTCAAAAACTTGTCAATTACTGGGTAATTCTTGTGCAGATTACCCAAAAATCATCATAACGTATTTTCAGAACAAAAACAACCCAGAAAATCAGGCCTGGAAATTGGTGATAATGTCCACGATCTCCGCGCCGATGCGCTTCTGGGCCTCGACGGTGGCGGCGCCGATGTGCGGCGTGCAGGAGACCATCGGATGGCTGTAGAGCGCCTTGTTGGTGGCGGGCTCGTCGGCGAACACGTCGAGACCGGCGGAGCGGACCTTGCCGGAGTTGAGGCCCTCGAGCAGCGCGGCCTCGTCGACGTTGGTGCCGCGGGAGGTGTTGATGATGACGACGCCGTCCTTCATCTTTGCGATGCGCTCGGCGTTGATGAGCGCGCCGCCGTCGACCGCGGGCGCGTGGACGCTGATGAAGTCGGCCTTCGCCAGCAGCTCGTCCATCTCAACGTAGGGGATGCCCAGCTTCTCTTCGATGCCGGGGATGTGATAGATGTCGAACGCGAGGACGTTCATGCCGATGGCCTTGGCCATGACGCCCAGCTTCTGGCCGATGCGGCCGAAGCCGACGATGCCGAGGGTCTTGCCGCAGAGCTCGATGCCCTTGCCGTAGGCCTTCTTTTCCCACTTGTCCTCGCGCATGGAGTGGCCGGCGATGGAGATGTAGCGGGCGCAGGCGAACATGTGGCCCATGGCGAGCTCGGCGACGGACTCGGAGGAGGCCTTCGGGGTGTTCTTCACGGTGATGCCGGCCGCCTCGGCGTATTTGACGTCGATGTTGTCCACGCCGACGCCGCCGCGGATGATGAGCTTGAGCTTGCCGCCCTTGGCCTCGTCGATGTGGTTGGCGCGGACCTTGGTCTTGGAGCGGACGACGACGACGTCGAAGTCGCGCAGGGCCTTGCCCAGCTGATCCGGCTCATAGAACTGCTCGACGACCTCGTGTCCGGCGGCGCGCAGCGCCTCCATTGCGGACTTGTCCATACCGTCGGTAACCAGAATACGCATATTGTTTCTCCTTATCATCATTAAATTTTAGAGGAAAGGGCTGCGAAATGGGGCGCGACATCAGCTGCCGCGCCCGGGTTTTTTATTTGCCGTAGTTCTGCTCGAACTTCGTGAGGAAATCGACGAGGGCCTCGACGCCTTCCTTGGGCATGGCGTTGTAGATGGAGGCGCGCAGACCGCCGACGGACTTGTGGCCCTTGAGGTTGTCGTAGCCCGCTGCCTTGGTGGCGGCGACGACTTCGGCGTCGAGCTCCTTGGACTCGGTCACGAACGGGACGTTCATGAGGCTGCGGAATTCCTTTTCGACGGTACCCTTGAACATCTTGGAGGAGTCGAGGAAGTCATAGAGGATCTTGGCCTTTTCGAGGTTTCTCTCGTGCATGACTTCGAGGCCGCCGATGGACTTGAGATACTTGAAGACCTTGCCGCAGCAGTAGATGGCCCAGCAGTTCGGGGTGTTGTACATGGAGCCGTTGTCCGCGTGGGTGCTGTACTGCAGGTAGATGGGCAGGCTGGTGAGATCCTCGCGGATGAGATCCTCGCGGATGATGACCACGACCATGCCGGCCGGGCCGACGTTCTTCTGAACGCCCGCGTAGATCATGCCGTAGTCGGAGACGTTGCAGGGCTTGGAGAGGAACATGGAGGACTGGTCGGACACCAGCACGTGGCCCTTGGTGTTCGGCAGCTTCGGCCAGGTGACGCCGTGAATCGTCTCGTTCTCGCAGATATAGACGTAGTCGGTATCGTCGGGGATGTCGAGATCGGAGCAGTCGGGGATATAGGTGTAGTTCTTGTCCTTGGAGGAGGCGGCGACGATCACGTCCCCGACCTTTTTGGCCTCGGCGATGGCCTTTTTGGACCACGCGCCGGTTTCGACGTAGACGGCTTTGCCGTTCTTCATGAGGTTCATCGGGATCATGGAGAACTGCAGGGTGGCGCCGCCCTGGATGAAGAGCACCTTATAGTTGTCGGGGATGCCCATGAGGTCGCGGAGATCCTGTTCCGCCTCGTCGATGATCTGCTGATAGACCTTCGAGCGGTGGGACATTTCCATGACGCACATGCCGCTGCCGCGGTAGTTCATCATCTCATCGCGGATCTCTTCCAGCACGGGCTCGGGCATCATGGCGGGGCCTGCGGAGAAGTTAAAAGTACGACCGTATTTCATAAGCTAGCCTCCTGAATTGTAATGATTTCCAGACTGGACCGGATTGTCCTGTGATTTCAGTATATACCTTTGTTTTCAAAGAATCAACCTCTTTTCTAAAAAATCGTTTGTTAAACTCAAAAATTTTTAGAGCGCCAATTTAAACAGAAGAAGAAGGAAAAAAGCATGGTGCTTTTGTATAAAAAGCACCATGCTTTTTTGTGCGGCTGAACTATGATTTTGCGCTCAGCCGCCGCCTTTGTATTTTCTCCGCGTGGCGTCGCCGCCGCGGATGTGCCGCTCGGCCTTGTTGATTTCCAGGATCTCCCGCACCTGCCGGTAGAGCTCCCGGTTGTATTCCGCCAGCCGCCCGGTCAGATCCTTGTGGACGGTCGACTTGGAGACGCCGAAGCGTCTGGCCGCGTCGCGGATCGTGGTGCGGTTTTCGAGAAGGTACACAGCAAGTCTGCGGGCTCGCTCCTCCAGATTCTCTCTCATGTGGGCACCTCCCAGCTGTGTATGCTGTTAAAATGTATGCGCGGCGCGGGCCGGGTAGAAGAAAGGCCCGCGCCGCCGGCCGCGGGGAGGCTTGATTTTCCGTTTTGATATAGTATGATAAAACAAAAAGGGGATGAGCGGATGGAAAACGGGGCGGAAAAGCGGGTATTCCGCGCGGCGGGCAGGACGGTCACGGTGTACCCGGCGGCGGAGCCGGGCCGGCCGGCCGTCTATCTCAACACCTTCGCGGACGAGGGCGGCCGCGCGCGGGAGCTTTTGCGCGGGGAGGACTTCACGCTGGCCGTGATCGGGGATCTCGACTGGGACCGCGACATGGCGCCGTGGGACGCGCCCGCGCTCTCGGAGCGCAGCGCGGTCTTCTCGGGCGGCGCGGCGGACTATCTGCGCGTGCTCGAGGGGGAGATCGTGCCGGAGACGGAGCGCATGCTCCCGGCCGCGCCCGCGTGGCGCGGCCTCGCGGGCTACTCGCTGGCGGGGCTGTTCGCCCTCTGGGCGCTCTATGAAACGGCGCTCTTCTCGAGAGCCGCCAGCGTCTCCGGATCGCTCTGGTATCCGGGGCTGCGGGAATTTGCCCTCTCGCACGAGCCGCGGACGAGGCCCGACTGCCTGTATTTTTCGCTGGGCGACCGGGAGAGCCGCACCGGCAATCCGTATCTGCAGACCGTGCAGGCGCGCACGGAGGAGCTGGAGGCCCGCTTCGCGGCGCAGGGCGTCCGGACGGTTTTCGAGCTCAACCCGGGCAGCCACAACAAAAACGCCGCGGCCCGGACGGCCGCGGGCATCCGCTGGATTTTGAACCGGTAGCGTCCGGCAGAGCCTCCGCGCGGCGAAAATCCGCGCAAAAATGGGAATTTGCTTGCAATCCGGGAAGAAAAAAGGTAAGTTATAGAAAGAATCTCCTTTCACGGCAAAGGGCGGCCGTCCCCGGGACTGCTCCCTTTTTCCCGATCCGGCGCCGGGGAATCCAGAGGAAAGGAACGCAACGCATGAAAGACCTGAAATATCTCTACACGCTGGAAAACCTGCTCCAGGACTGCGACAACGAGATGGTCCGCGCCGCGAAGGAGGAGGGGCAGCTCGCCGTCGGCACGGTCTGCTATCAGCTGCCGGAGGTGCTGCTGAACCTGCCCGGCTGCTTCAGCACGCGCCTGCGCGCGCCGCGCACGAGCTCCATGGAGATGGGGACGTACTACATGACAAGCCTCACCTGTGAGTACTGCCGCGCGCTTCTCGAGCGGGCGCTCGAGGGCAGCTTCCAGTTCCTGGACTGCCTGTTCGAGCCTGCATCCTGCTCCCAGATGGCCGACTGCGCCGAGGATATGGAGGCGCTGGCCGCCTGCACCAAGGAGAAATTTTTCTGTCAGCACGTCGACACGCCCATGAAGGACGACGACAACGCCCTCAGCCACCTCGTCCACATGTGCCGCGTGCGCGTGCTGGACAAGCTGCACGAGGTCTACGGCGTCGACACGGGCGACGAGGCCCTGCGGAAGGCCGTCGCCCTGCACAACGAGGTCTGCCGGCTCATCACCGAGATGGGCGAATACCGCAAGGAGCTGCGCCCGCGCATCACGGGCTACGAGTTCGCGGTCTTCACGCTCGCGAGCTACTGCCTGCCCAAGGACAAGCTGCTGCCGATCCTGCGCGAGACGGCGGAGGAGCTCAGAACGCGCGAGCCGGACGAGCGGCACAAGTGGCGCGTGCGCGTCGTACTGGCGGGCAGCGAGATCGACGACCCGGACTTCGTGAAGCTCATCGAGGACGCCGGGGCCTACGTCGCGGCCGACCGCTTCTGCTTCGGCTCCCTGCCCGGCCGGCAGGAGATCGTCCTGAACGACACGGAGGACGTCCTGACGCAGATCTGCCGCCAGAACATCCGCGAGTGCCAGTGTCCGCGTTATATGAACACCGCGAAGATCAACGAGCGCAAGAGCTATCTCGACCGGCTCGCGCACGAATACAAGGCGGACGGCATCGTCTTCCAGCAGATGAACTTCTGCAATTTCTGGGGCTACGAGCGCGCCGGGGCGACCCACATTCTGGGCGAGCTCGGCGGCTGGCCCGTCCTCAGCGTCGACCGGCCCTACGTCGTCGGCACCTCCGGTCAGCTGCGCACGCGCGTCCAGGCCTTCGTCGAGCGCATCGAGCTCAAAAAGCTGCAGGGAGGGAACGTCTGATGGGCAAAAAGATGAACAGCGAGCCGCTTGGCAAATTCTACAACGGCGGCCGCACCCGCACCCGCCGCGAGTGGCGCGGCGTCAGGGACACCTGGTACGACTACACGAGATGGCTCGGAAACTGGGGCTCCATGGTGAAATTTCTCTCGAACCCCCAGTGCCTCAAGGGCTTTTTCCGCTACCGCTGGATGCAGAACTACCTCGCCACGCCGGACTTCATCGACCGCCACACCGAGGGCCTGCGCGGCCCGCAGCTGCGCGTGGCGCACAAGGAGTTCGACTTCATCGTCACGCACGTCTGCGACACGATGAAATCCCTCTTCGAGGCCGACCAGCGCATCGGCGGCGACCCGGAGAAGAGCAAAAAAATGGTCATCCTCGACGAGAACATGATGACCCAGATCATGAACGGCTTCCCGAATCTGCGCGGCAACTGCATGCAGATCCCGGCCATCTACATCCCCTCGACCCAGCAGCAGGACTCCATCACCTTCTACATCGACAAGGCGCAGGAGTTCGGCATCCCCGGCGACGTCTGCCCGATGCCCGCGGGCGAGCTCGGCGTGGCGCTCGAGGACGAGTACCCCATCTGCGGCAAGTGCGCCCTGCAGTGCAACACGACCTGCGACGGCTCGCTCATGGGCAACGGCATCGAGGAGCGGCGCTATACCATGCCGACCTGGCAGGTGGCTGTGCCCATCCGCTATACCGACCCCGAGACGCGAAGCTACGCCGCGCAGGAGATCAAAAACGCCATCCGCTTCGTCGAGGAGCAGACGGGCGAGAAGTGGGACTGGGGCGCCTACTTTAAGCGCATGGAGAACTTCAACAAGGAGACCGAGTATTTCCGCAGCTGGCTGGAGATCAGCCGCACGAAGTATCCGCAGGTCATCGGCAACAACGTGGCGCTCTACCGCGACGCCTACTACCAGGTGGGCGGCGGCCGCGACCCGGCCTTTACGCAGAATGAAAAAGAGATCTGTGAGATCATGCTCAAGGCCTACGGCGAGAAAAATCCCGTCGTCTCCCAGGCGCGGCACCGCGCGATCCTGTGGGGCGTGCAGGCGCAGTACTACTCGGCCTTCCCCCTGTGGCTGCAGAACTGCTGGGGCATCGTGCCGCTCATCGACATGCTGAGCCTCACCTCGACCGAGCTCTACAGCACGACGGACAAGGAGCAGGCCTACTACGACATGGCGGACCTCTACGCGAAGATGAACATGCGCAACCGCTCCGAGGGCGGCTACGAGGTGGGCGTCGAGGATCTCTGGCGGCTGTGCCAGGAGTTTGACGCCGACACCGTCATCATGTACGAGCACATCGGCTGCAAATCCATGACCGGCTACCACGGCATCTTCGAGCAGGAGGCGCTGAAGCGCGGCCTGCACCTCATCTGGGTGACGCACGGCCTCATGGACCCGCGCAAGGCCTCGCGCCAGAACATGCGCACCGAGGTCAACCGCTACATGCGCGCGGTGCTGCACGAAGAGCCGCTCGACCCCTCGCTCGAGGAGTTCGACGACAGCAACGCCTGGTAAAGGAGGAGAAGCATGAAGAAGCTTTTGAAGGGCACCGGGATCGCCCTGCTCGCTGCGCTGATCCTGTTTTTGTTATCCCTGGTTGTCTATTTCTTCAATCTCGACATGAAGCTCGCGGCCAAAATGCAGCCGCTGCTCAACCGGTGGTACGACCGGTTCCCCCGTCCGCCTCTGCCGTAGAGAGATTTCGGGGCCGCCGCATGTCTGCGGCGGCCCTTTTGCGCGCCCGCATCCCCGCCCGGCCCGCGGCCAAAAACGCAGCGGCACTTGTATGCCGGGGAAAAACAGATTATAATAAGCCCATCACAACCAACACAACACGACGCGGAGGGAATTATGACGAACGAACAGAAAATCAAACAGCTGGACCGCATTCTGGACGAGGTGGGCGTCTACCACCGCGCGGTCGGCAAGCTCGGTTTCGACATGCAGTGCTGCGCCCCGGACGAGGGCCGCGCGCCCGCCGGCGACGACATGGCCGTGCTCGGCAAGCAGCTGCACAAGCTGACGCACTCGAAAAAATACGTGACGCTGCTCCAGGAGCTGCACGAGGACAGCGAGGGGCTGACCCCCGTGCAGAAAAAGCTGATCGAGCACCTGTACGACCGCTGGTCGAAGGAGAAAAACTTCACGGCGAAGTTCTCCTTCGATATGGAGACGGCCTTCAACCACGCCTACAGCCAGTGGCTCGCGGCCAAAAAGGCCAGCGACTTCTCCCTCTTCCGCGACTCGTTTGCCGAGGTCGTGCGCTACACGCGCGCGGCGATCGACCTGCGCGACTCGCGCCCCGGCACCTATTACGACGCCTGCCTGGACGACTATGAGAAGGGCGGGGACGAGACCCAGTTGGACGCGTTCTTCGAGACGATCCGCGCGCGCATCGTGCCGCTCATCGCCCGCATCCAAAAGGACGGCAAGCCCATCCGCCGCGACTTTCTGACCCGCCCGTGCCCGATCCCGCAGCAGGAGGCGCTCTCGCGCCGTCTGCTCGAGACGGAGGGCCTGCGCATGGGCGCGCTCACGCTCATGACGACCGAGCACCCCTTCACGGAGACCTTCGGGCCGCACGACGTGCGCGTCACGACCCACTATTTCGAGGACAATTTCATCTCCAACATCTTCTCGACCCTGCACGAGGGCGGCCACGCGCTGTTCATGCAGAACGAGCCGGCGGAGTTCTACCGCGAGCACGTCGACGACTCCATGACGATGGCCATGCACGAGTGCATCTCCCGCTTCTACGAGAACCTGATCGGCCGGAGCGAGGCCTTCATCCACTACATCTATCCGACGCTGCAGGAGGTGAGCGGCGGCACGTTCGCCGACGTGTCGGAGCGCGAGCTCTACGAGGGCGTCAACATCGCGGAGCCCAGCCTCATCCGCACGGACGCGGACGAGCTGACCTACGCGCTGCACATTCTCGTCCGCTACGAGCTCGAGAAGGCGTTCGTGAACGGGGAGATCACGGTGGACGAGGTCCCCGCGCTCTGGAACGCGAAATATAAGGAATACCTCGGCCTCGACGTGCCGGACGATGCGCGCGGCTGCCTGCAGGACGTGCACTGGACGGGCGGCTACGGCTATTTCCCATCCTACGCCTTGGGCTCTGCCTACGGCGTGCAGATCCTGCGGCGGATGCAGAAGGACTTCGACGTCTTCGGCGAGGTGCGCCGCGGCAACCTCGCGGCCGTGCGCGACTGGCTCGCGGAGCACGTGTTCTCCATCGCCTCCGTCTCGACCCCGGACGAGTGGATCCGCGCGATCACGGGCGAGAGCCTCAACGTGCACTACTTCCTCGACTACCTCGAGGAAAAGTACACGGCCCTCTACGAACTGAACTGACCGTACCTGTCAAACGGAAGATGCCCTGCGGCGTCTTCCGTTTTTCACGCGGTGTGAAACTGTGAAAACCTCCAAAAAGTGACGGACGCCATTTTCATTTTTGGCACATATCACCAATGCCAAACCTGAATCACTTTCTCTTGCCAGAATCGCCCGGCCGATCGTATAATCGAGACAGAAAGAGAGCCGGCCGGCCGATTTCATAAAAAATGACTGAGAGGAAGAAGAGACTATGAAACAGGGCATCCAAAAATTCGGACGGTTCCTCAGCGGAATGGTCATGCCGAACATCGGCGCCTTCATCGCCTGGGGCCTTATCACCGCGCTGTTCATCCCGACCGGCTGGACGCCGAACGAAAAGCTCGGCGCCATGGTCGGCCCGATGCTGACCTACCTGCTGCCCCTGCTGATCGGCTACACCGGCGGCAAGATGGTGGGCGGCGTGCGCGGCGGCGTCGTCGGCGCGATCGCCACAATGGGCGTCATCATGGGCGCGGGCGTGCCGATGTTCCTCGGCGCCATGGCCATGGGCCCGCTCGGCGGCCTCGTCATCAAAAAGTTCGACGAGCTTGTCGACGGCAAGATCGCGGCCGGCTTTGAAATGCTGGTCGGCAACTTCTCCGCCGGCATCCTGGGCGGCATTCTCGCGATCCTCGGCTATCTCGCCATCGGCCCCGTGGCCGAGGCTGTCAACAACGCGATGGGCGCCGGCGTCGGCTGGCTCGTCGACCGCGGCCTGCTGCCGCTGACCTCCATCCTGGTCGAGCCGGCAAAGGTGCTGTTCCTCAACAACGCGATCAACCACGGCGTTTTCACCCCGCTCGGCGCGGAGCAGGCCGCGACGGTCGGCCGCTCGATCTTCTTCATGATCGAGTCGAACCCCGGCCCGGGCCTCGGCCTTCTGACGGCCTACTGCCTGTTCGGCAAGGGCAACGCGAAATCCAGCGCCCCCGGCGCCATCCTCATCCACTTCCTGGGCGGCATCCACGAGATCTACTTCCCGTACGTGCTCATGAACCCCATCCTGATCCTCGCCATGATCGGCGGCGGCGCCTCCGGCGTGTTCACGCTCTCGCTTCTGGGCGGCGGCCTCGTCGGCGCGGCCTCCCCCGGCAGCATCTTCGCGGAGCTCATGATGACCCCGAAGGGCGCGTATTTCGCCAACATCATGGGCATCCTGGTGGGCGCGGTCGTCTCGTTCCTCCTCTCCGCCGTGCTGCTCAAGGCGTTCGGCAAGGACGACGCCGATCTTGAAAAAGCCGCTGCGCAGGTCAAGAGCATGAAGGCCGAGAGCAAGGGCCAGACCGTCCGTGCGGGCGGCACGGCCGTCGCGACCAGAGTGAAGAAGATCATCTTCGCCTGCGACGCCGGCATGGGCAGCAGCGCGATGGGCGCGACCAAGCTGCGCAAGAAGCTCAAGGCCGCGGGCATCGAGGGCATCACGGTCGAGCATTCCCCGGTCGACGAGGTGCCCGGAGACGCGGACGTGATCATCTGCCACGTCGAGCTCAGGGAGCGCGCCGCGGCGGTCAATCCGAAGGCGGAGCTCGTCACGATCACGGACTTCCTGAACGCGCCGGAGTACGACACGCTGATCGAACGTCTCAAAAAGTAAGAAAATAAGATACGCGGGGGCTGCAGGGCCCCCGCGCCAGGCTGTCAAAAAAGGCCGCAGACCTTTTTTGACAGAAAGCTGCGGCCTGCCGCGCGCATAATCTGCGCGCTGCGGGCGCACAGATTCCACACTTGCAGGCCGTGACGATTCGGACTTGATTTGCGCCTGCGGGCGCAAACTCTGCGAGGCTTTTTAACAAACGGATGCGGGGGCCGCAGGGCCCCCGCGCCTTTCGGGAGGCAAAACATGAAAGAGACAACCTTTGCAATTCAGGACCGCGACGGCATCCACGCCCGCCCGGCCGGGATTCTCGTGCAGCGGATGCAGGGCTTCCCCTGCGCCGTGACGCTGCGAAAGGGAGACCGCTCAGCCGACTGCAAGCGGCTCTTCGCGGTCATGAAGCTGGCTGTGCGCTGCGGCGAGACCGTCACCCTGACGGCCGAGGGCGAGCGCGAGGACGAGGCCGTTGAGGCCGCGAAGGCCGCGTTCGCGGAGCTCGGCCTGTAAAAAACCCGCAAATTTTCAGGAAGGAGGTGCGGCCGTGTTTATTTCCCCCCGACTCAATCAGATCCTGCGGATCCTGCTCGGAAAATCGCAGCCCGTCAGCGTCGACGCGCTGGCGCAGGCCACGGGCGTGAGCCGCCGCACCGTCTTCCGCGAGCTCGACCACGTCGACCAGGTGCTGCAGAAGACGGGGCTCCGGCTGGACACCGTGCCGGGCGAGGGCATGCGCCTCACGGGGCCGGAAGCCGGCCGCGCGGCGCTGTCCGCGCTTCTCGGGGGCGCCTCCGCCATGAGCCCGCAGAACAAGCAGGACCGGCGGCAGCTCCTTCTGCTGCTGCTCACCGACGCGGACGGCCTGCAGAAGCTCTATTATTTCGCCCAGACGCTGGGCGTGAGCGAGGCCACGGTCAGCACCGACCTCGACGGGCTGGAGGAATACTGCGCCGTGTTCGGCCTGCGCCTCGCGCGCCGGCAGAGCCAGGGCGTCGAGCTCACGGGCGGGGAGCGGGCGCTGCGCCGTCTGGCGGTGGACGTGGTCTGCCGCATCCCGGACGTGCGCTCGTTCAGCGCCAACTACGGCTATCCCTCCCTGCGCGTGATGGACGAGGTGCAGAAGACGCTGCAGGGCGAGTGGGCTCCGAAGCTCGACTGGATGACCGAGGAGTCCCTCGCGATGCTGACGCTGCAGCTGACCGTGATGGTCGAGCGCGTCCGCCGCGGCCATACGCTGGAGCAGGGCGAGACGCCCGCCGCGGCGGGCCTGCCGCGGCAGCTCGCGGGGCAGCTCTGCGACAGTCTGGAGAGCCGCTTTTCCGTGAGCCTGCCGGACGGGGAGCGGAGCGAGGTCGCTCTGTTCATCCGCGCCTGCCGCGCCAAGCACCTGAACCCCCTGGATATCAACGACGCTGCGGTCTACCGGCAGATGCAGAACATGGCCTGCCGCATGATCGACGCCTTCGACCCGCGCCTGTCCCCGTGCCTCAAGCTGAACGAGGATCTCATCCAGGGCCTGAGCCTGCACCTGTGGAGCGCCGTCGTGCGGCTGCGCCAGGGCATCGAGCTCAAGTCCGCTATGCACGACCAGCTCGTGCGCGATTTTCCGGAGGTCTTCGCGAAGAGCCGCCAGGCCGCGCGTGTCATCGAGCAGGAGTACGGCGTCCGCGTGCCCGACAGCGAGATCGCCTTTATCGCCTCGCACTTCGGCGCGGCGCTCATGCACTACGGCGAGCGCAGCAGCCACCGCATGGTGCTCAAGACGGGCGTCGTGTGCGTGGCGGGTATCGGCGTGTCGTACATGATGGCATCGCAGGTGCGCCGCCGCTTCCGCGGCCAGCTCGACGTCGCGGTGAGCGACAGCGGCAACCCGGACGAGTGGGCGGGCTTCGACCTGCTGATCTCCACCATCCCCCTCGAGCGCGCGCCCTGCCCCGTGATCCTCGTGCGGCCCGTGCTGGAGCAGGAGGACTACGCGGCCATCCGCGCCGCGATGGACGCCCGCAGCGCCGCCCCGGAGGCGGAACTGCCGCCGCTCACGGGCCCGCTGCCCCAGCTTCTGGAGCGCACGGCGTCCTATTTTCTCGACATGAGCGCCATGCTCCGCTCGTTCACGCGGCAGACCGTGCGTGCCGACTGCACCTTCGACGAGCTGGCGCGCCTCGCGGCCTATCGCTTCGGCAGCGAGCAGACGGGCGGGATCGTCGCGGCGGACCTGCTGCGGCGCGAGGCCGTCTCGACGCAGGTCATCGAGCGGCTCGAGATCGTCTTGCTGCACGCGCGCACCGAGGGCGTGCAGCGCCCCGTGATCGGACTGATCTCCCCGGAGGGGGAGCGCTTCACGGACGGGCATTTTCTGGGCGCCAGGGGCTGCTTTCTGATGCTGGCCCCCGCCTCGGGCGACCGCGGGCTGCTGGAGGTTTTCGGCAGCATCAGCGGCGCGCTCATCGAGGACGAGGTGCTGCTCACGGCCGTGCAGAACGGCGACGAGGCCGTGGCCTACACGCGCGTGGAGGCCGCCATTCTGCAGCACCTCAAGGACTACTGGAACGACAAACTGAGCGGCTGAGGCCGCGTACATGGAAGAAAGGCGGTGACGCGCCCCAGGGCGCGGAACACTATGGCTAACATCATCGAACGGGAAAACATCCTGCTGAATCTGGCCCCGGAGCCCCATGAGGACGCCATCCGGCGCTGCGGCGAGCAGCTCGTGAAGGCGGGCTGCGTGAAGCCTGCCTACATCGAGGGCATGCTCGAGCGCGACCGGAGCTTTACGACCGCCATCGGCAATTTCATCGCCATCCCCCACGGCGAGAAGGCCTATAAGGACGACATCCTGCGCACGGGCCTGTCCGTGCTGAGCTACCCGGAGCCCGTAGACTGGGACGGCCAGCCGGTGCATCTCGTCATCGGCATCGCCGCGCAGGGCGACGAGCACCTGTCCATCCTCGAGAACATCGTCGACAAGCTCGAGAGCGGCGACGACGTGCTCGCGCTTGTCCGGGCGGGCGACCGCGAGGCCGTCTACCGCCTTCTGACGGGGGAAGAGGCATGATCGTCACCGTTACGATGAACCCGGCGCTCGACAAGACGGCGGAGCTGCCGAAGCTTGTCCCGGGCGCGCTCAACCGCATCGCCTCGGTGCGTCTGGACCCGGGCGGCAAGGGCGTGAACGTCAGCCGCGTCATCCGCGAGCTGGGCGGCGAGTCCGTCTGCACCGGCTTCGCGGGCGGCGACGCGGGCAAGACGCTCGTGCGCCTTCTGACGCAGAGCGGGCTGCGCTCGGACTTTCTGCCGGTGGACGGCGTCACGCGCACGAACCTGAAGGTCGTGGAGCCGGACGGCACGCTGACGGAGCTCAACGAGCCGGGCCTCGCGGTCACAGGAGACGCGCTGGACGCGCTGCTCGCGCGCGTCCGGCGGCTCGCGGGCAAAAACGGCATCGCGGTCTTGAGCGGGAGTCTGCCCAAAAACGCCGACCCCGGCGTCTACCGCGATTTTGCGCGCGCGCTCGCGGAGGCGGGCTGCCGCGTGCTGCTCGACGCCGACGGCGAGGCCTTCCGCCTCGCGCTCGAGGCCGCGCCCGCGCTCGTGAAGCCCAACCGCTTCGAGCTGCTGCAGGCCTTCGGGCTTCCGCAGACGACGCCCGACGGGCGCCTGCCGGAGCTCTGCGGGAAGCTTGTCGAACGGGGCGTCGGGCTCGTGATCCTGAGCCTCGGCGCGGACGGCGCGATGTTTTTCACGAAGGACGAATCGCTGCACGCGGCGGGGCTGCGCGTCCCCGTGCGCTCGACCGTGGGCGCGGGCGACAGCATGGTCGGCGCGGCCGCGTTCGCGCTCGAACGCGGACTGCCGCTCAGCGACCTCGCGCGGCTCGCCATGGCGGCCTCGGCGGGCGCCGTCACGACGGAGGGCACCAACCCGCCGTCTCTGGAGCTCGTGCGGGAGCTGGAAGAGAAAATCGTACTGACTCCGCTTGCATAAGCGGCTGCGGAAAGGAAAGCGGATATGAAAATTGAAGGCGTGCGCCTCTACGGCGCGGACGATCTGCGGCTGGAGACCTTTGAGCTCCCCGAGATCACAGACGAGGAAATTCTGGTGCGGGTCGTGACGGACAGCATCTGCATGTCCACCTACAAGCTTCTCAAGCAGGGCGCGGCGCACAAGCGCTGCCCGAAGGACGTCGCCGAGCACCCCGTGCCCGACGGGCACGAGCTCTCGGGCGATATTGTGAAGGTCGGCAGGCGCTGGCAGGGCGAGTTCCGCCCGGGTGAAAAGTTCGCGCTGCAGCCCGCGCTCAACTACCGGGGCCGGCTCGACTCCCCGGGCTATTCCTACCGCTGGTGCGGCGGGGCTGCGAGCTACTGCATCATGCCGCACGAGGTCATGGAGCTGGGGTGCCTGCTGCACTACGGCGGGGCCGCCTATTTCGACGCCTCCCTCGGCGAGCCCATGAGCTGCATCGTGGGCGGCTACCATGCGATGTACCACACGAACAAGCAGAACTACGAGCACGCCATGGGCATCCGTCCGGGCGGCAACGTCCTCATTCTGGGCGGCTGCGGCCCCATGGGCCTCGGCGCGATCGAATACCCCCTCACGATGGAGCGCAGACCCGCGCGCATCGTTGTGACCGACGTGGACGAGGGCCGCATCGCGCGGGCCAAAAGCCTCGTGACGCCCGAGCGGGCAGCGGCCGCAGGGGTGGAGCTCGTCTATGTGAACGCCTCGGGCGAGGCCGGCACGGCCGAATCTCTGCTGGCCCTCACGGGCGGAAAGGGTTATGACGACGTGCTCGTCTTCGCGCCCATCCGCCCGCTGGCGGAGCTGGGCGACGCGCTTCTGGGCTTCGACGGCTGCATGAACTTCTTCGCCGGGCCGACCGACTCGCAGTTCCGCGCGCTCATCAACCTCTACAACTGCCACTACACGAGCACCCACATCCTCGGCAGCACCGGCGGCAACACCGACGATCTGCGCGAGTCGCTGCGGCTCTCGGCGGAGGGCTCGCTGCGCCCGGCCGTCATGGTCTCGCACATCTGCGGCATCGACGCCGTGGCGGAGACCGTTGCGATGCTGCCGCAGCTGCGCGCGGGCAAGATCGTGAGCTATCCCAATCTCCATCTGCCGCTCACCGCGATCGCGGATTTTGAAAAGCTGGGGCGGACAGACCCCATGTTCGCGGCGCTGCACCGCAGCTGCGAGGCGCACCAGGGGCTCTGGAACGCGGAGGCCGAGGGCATTTTGCTCCGCAGCTTCGGCGTGGCGGCCGGGTCACCGGAGGTGCCGCATGGAGCTTGAGGGCAGGGGCGTCAGCGCCGGCTTCGCCGTGGGCACCGTCCGCCTCGTGCGCCATACGATCGACCGCGTCGAAAAGCGGCCGGGCGAGCCCAAGACAGAGCTCGCGCGCTTCGAGGCGGCCCGGATGGCCGCCGCCGTCCAGCTGGGCGAGCTCGCGGTCACGACGGCCAAGAAGCTGGGCGAGGAAAATTCGCTGCTGTTTCAGATCCACCAGATGATGCTGGAGGATCTCGATTACCGCGAGGCCGTGCGCGCGCGCATCGACGACGGCGTCTGCGCCGAGTACGCGGTCTCCGAGACGGCCAGGTCGTTCGCGCAGGACTTTGCCTCGATGGACGACGCCTACATGCAGGCGCGCGCGGCGGACGTGCTCGACGTGTCCCGCCGGGTGGTCGAGCTGCTGCTGGGCGTCAAGCCGCAGGAAAGCCGCGCGGAGGGGCCGGAGATCCTCGCTGCGGCGGATTTCGCCCCGAGCGAGACGGCGCAGATGGATCCCGGGAAGGTGCTCGCGCTCGTGACGGCGGGCGGTGCGGCCAACTCGCACACCGCAATCTTTGCGCGCACGATGGGCATCCCCGCCGTGATCGGCCTCGGCCGCGCGCTGGATGACAGCTGGGACGGCAAACTGTGCGTGGTGGACGGCGGCACGGGCAGGATCATCCTCGACCCCACGCCGGAGCAGTTGGCCTCCGCCCGCGGAGCCGCCGAGGCGGGCCGCGAGCAGGCGGACGAGCTGGCCGGCTGGAAAGACCGCGAGACGCGCGCGAAAAACGGGCGCAGGATCCTGCTCTGCGCCAACATCGGCTGCGTGCGCGACGCCGAGCTGGCGCTCGGGCACGGAGCCGAGGGCGTCGGGCTCTTCCGCAGCGAATTTCTCTACCTGGGCCGCAGCGACTACCCGGATGAACAGACGCAGTTCGAGGCCTACCGCGCGGTGGCCGAGACAATGGGGGAGCGCCCCGTCGTCATCCGCACGCTCGACATCGGCGCGGACAAGCAGGCGGACTATTTTGAGCTCGCCAAAGAGGACAACCCCGCCATGGGCCTGCGCGCGCTGCGCATCTGCCTGCGCCGGCCGGAAATCTTTAAGACGCAGCTGCGCGCCATCTACCGCGCCTCGGTCTGCGGGAATCTGCTCGTCATGTTCCCGATGGTGGCCTCCCTGTGGGAGCTGCGCCGCGCCAAGGAGCTGGCCGCGGAGGCGCGCGCCGAGCTCGCAGCGCGGAACATCCCCTTCCGGGCGGACGTGCCGCTCGGCATCATGGTCGAGACGCCCGCGGCGGCCGTTATGAGCGACGAGCTGGCCGCGGAGGCCGCGTTCTTCTCCATCGGCACGAACGATCTCACGCAGTACACGCTCGCGGCCGACCGGCAGAACGAGGCCCTCGGCGAATTCTGCAATCCGCGCCACGAGGCCGTGCTGCGGCTCATCGAGACGACCGTCAAAAACGCGCACGCGCACGGGATCTGGGCGGGTATCTGCGGCGAGCTGGCCGCGGACAAAACGCTCACCGAGCGCTTCGTGCAGATGGGCGTCGACGAGCTCTCCGTCGTCCCGCCCGCGATTCTGCCTCTGCGAAAAGCAATCTGCGAAGGCTAAAGCAAGCGCCGCGTCCTTTTCAGGACGCGGCGCTTTATATAGACGGTCAGGATTTTTGGCCGGGCTTTTTGCGGACGCTCAGGAAGACCGCGGCGGCGATCAGGACCACGCCGGCGAGGACCCAGAGGGTGGTATTGCCGGAGGACGGCGTCTGCGTGTCGGCCGAGCCGGACGACGACGAGGCGGCTGCGGCGGACGAGGCGGCCGCGCTGCTGTCTGCGGAGGAGGAAGCCGCGGAGGACGAGGCAGCTTCGCTCGTCTGCTGCACGGCCGTCTTGCCGTTCGTCGAGAACGCGGTGGAGACGGCGTAGCAGCTGTCGAACGCGGTGCGGTCAAGGAAGTCCGTCGAGAGCTCGTTCACGCTCGAGGTCGTGACGGTGGTGCCGTAGCTGCCCGTCACGGTGACGGTGTATTCGCTCTCGCCCTGGACGACGGTCTTGCCGTTCGCCGTCACGGTGACGGTCTTGCCGCTTTCGTCCACGATGCTGGCGCCCTCGGCCGCGTTGAGGTTCGTGACGGTGCTGTCCCCGGTCACGACCCAGGTCGAGGTCCCGTCGAGGTTCACGGTGACGGGCGCGTCGCTCGCGGCGGTGTTGACCGCGTTCTGAGAGATGGACACGGCGCCCGTGTAGGTGGTGCCGTCCAGGAGATAGAGGTTCAGCGTGCTGATGGTGTCGACGTCGATGCTGCCGTTCAGCGTCTCGCCGAGGGCCGTGAAGTTGACGCTGGCGCCGTTCGAGCCCGCGGTGCCCCAGTTGTTCGAGTCGTTGCCCTGCACGGTCAGAAGGGCGGCCTTGGAGGAATCGAAGTCGAGCGTGGTGCCGGAGAGGACGATGTTGGCCGAGGTGTTCGTGAGATAGAACATGGAACCGCTCTGGATGGCGCTTTTGAGCGTCGAGTTCACGGCCTCGAAGGTCGCGGCCTCGCCGGTCGTGGATTCCGCGTCGCCGGAGGTGGACTGATAGATGATGACGCCGTCCGCCATCGGGTCGCTCGCGGTCGCCTCTGTGACGGTGCTCTCCAGCGAGGAGTTATAGATGCGGATGGTGTTGAGCCCCTCCATGCCCGCGAGCTGGCTGCCCGTGGCGGTGCCGGTCACGTTGTCGACCTCGATGTCGCCCGTGGAGTAGAGCAGCGGCGAGCCGCTGCCCGCGGTGGAGAGCTGGCTGTTCGCGACGGAGATGTTGCCGCCGCCGCGGTCGGTCGCGATCGCGGCGCAGTGGTCGCCCTCGGTCGAGATCGTCAGATCGTTTGCCACGATGGTGCCGCCGTAGGTGGCGTCGAGTCCGCGCGAATTGTCCGCCGTGGTGGAGATGGTGTCGCCGCTTGCGTAGACGGTGGCGCTGTCGGTGGCGAAGATGCCGTTGCTGCCCTGGCTCGAGGCCGTGAGCGTGCTGTCGGAGATCTTCGCGCTTGAGCTCTCGCCCACCGCGAGCAGGATCGAGTTGATGCCGTAGAAATTGCAGTTGTCGCCGTCCGTGTCGTCGCCGGACTTGGAGAGCGTGCCGTTCGTGATCGTGAGCGCGCCGCCGTTTTCGGCGAGCGCGGCGTTCTCGTCGGCCGTGTCGGCGCCCACGCTCTCGCCGTCGGAGCTCTTTTCGGCGCCGTCGGCGGTCAGCGCGCCGGAGAGCGCGCCCGAGTAGTCGTAGGTCATGGTGTCGGCGCCGCCGCCTCCGCCGCCCGCGCCGTCGGGCGGGGTGCCGGGCTGGCCGGAGGAGGAGCCGTCGGGCGGGGTGCCCGGCTGACTCGAGGAGGAGCCGGAGGGCGGCGTGCCGCCCGGCTGGCCGGACGGCGCGGAATTATCCGCAAGGGCGAACGCGGTCGCCGAGGTAAGGCAGAGCGCGGCGGCAAGTCCCGCCGCGAGTCCCCGTTTGAATTTCTGAAGCTTCATGACAAGAGCCTCCCGTGCGGCCTTCGGGCCGCATCCTGTAGAATGACTGCATCATAAGGCGGCTGCCTTAAGATAAGTTAAAAAAACTGCCGCGGGGCGGAACGGCCGGGACCCGCCCCGGCCGCCGCCCTGCGGCAGCTTTTATTTTTTCAGGTATTTTTCCATCCACTCGGTGATTTCCTGCAGCCGCCGGACGCGGTGCTTCGGTTTGCCGCTGCGGGAGAGCTCGTGATTTTCGCCCCGGAACAGGCACAGCCGCGTCTCGACGCCGCGCACGCGCAGCGCCGTGAACATCTGCAGCCCCTCGAAGAGCGGGCAGCGCCAGTCCTCGTCGGAGTGGATAAAGAGCGTCGGCGTCGAGACCCGGTCGGCGTACTTGAGCGGCGACTGATCCCAGGCCTTTTCGGCGTTCCGCCAGAGATCGGCCTTCGTCTGGTCGGGCTGGAAGAAGTAGCCGATGTCCGACGTGCCGAAGAAGCCCGTCCAGTTGGCGATGCTCCGCTGCGAGGCCGCGGCCGCGAAGCGGTTCGTGTGGCCGATGATCCAGTTCGTCATGAAGCCGCCGTAGCTGCCGCCCGTGACGCCCAGGCGCGCGGGGTCGATAAAGGAAAACCGCCGCAGCGCCTCGTCCGTAAACTGCATGAGATCGCGGTAGTCCTGCCCGCCGTAGTCGCCGAAGATGTCGATGAAGGCGTCGCCGCGGCCGTCGCTGCCCGTCGGATTGCAGAAGAGCACCGCGAAGCCGCAGCTGGCCCAGAGCTGCATCTCGTGGAAATAGCCGTCCCCGTAGGCGGTCTTGGGGCCGCCGTGGATGTCGAGGATCGCGGGACAGGTCCGGCCCGCCTCGAGCCCCACGGGCGGGATGACCCAGCCGGAGATTCTGCTGCCGCGCTCGTTTATGAACGAAAGCGGCTGCGGGGCCGACCAGGCATATTCCTCCGCGAGCGCGGTGTTGAGCTCCGTGAGCCGGGTCTCGCGGCCGTCCGGGTCGAGCGCGTAGAGTTCGCACCCGCCGCCCGCGCGGGCGGCGATCATCGCAAAGCCGCTGCCGAAGCGGACGAGATCCGTGATGTTGCCCTTCTCCCGCGTGACGTTCCGGACGGCACCGGACTTGGGCTCCAGCGCGACGATCTGTACGCTGTCGTCCTGCGTGTCGAGCAGGAAGGCCTCGCCCCCGAGGCAGACGGGCTCGCGCGCCATGGCGCGGCCCGCGCAGATGTCGCTGCACAGCGCCCCGTAAAAGTCGTGCTCGCCCGCGCCGTAGGTCTGCTCCCAGCCGTCCGGCCCGCGCCGGAAGACGCGTGCGTTTTCGTTGATGCCGTACCGCCCGGCAAGGCTCGCCAGCACGGCGAGCGAGCCGTCGGCAAAGGGCAGCACGGCCTGGTATTCGGCCCGGTCGGCGACGGAAATGTCCCGCGCGGCGAGCGTCCCGGCGTCCAGGGCGTAGAGATGCTCGTAGAACGGGTCGCAGCCGGCAAAGCGCCGCGCCGCGTACCAGAGCGTTTTGCCGTCCGGGGACAGCGCGAGCGGGGAGACGTTCTCGTTTTCCTCCGTCACGGGCGTGATTTGTCCGTCCCGATACGAAAACAGCCTGCTGCGGACGCCGTTTGTGTAGCCGGAGCCGTTCTGCGCGAAGGGGACCTCGTCGAGCACCCGGTAGTCCTCGTCCTGCCTGAGCCGCTCCGCGGCCTTGTCCTCGTCGCCGCCGCAGGCGGCCAGCGCGGCCTCCCACTCGCGCGAGCAGGCGGCGGTGAAGAAAAAGTCGTCCTCGCGCCGGAACCAGAGGCCGGTCACGCGGAAGGGCAGGCGCAGGAACTCCTCCGCCTCGCCGCCGTCGTAGGGCAGGCGCTGCAGGACGGTCAGCGGAATGCCCTTGTCGGCGCGCTCCCTGTCCTTCTTTTCGCGCGTCGAGGCGAAGACGATCCCGCTGTCCAGCAGGTGGTATTCGCCCGCGTCGCCGCTTGCGGTGAGCCGTCTCACCGCGCCCGTGCGCAGCACAAAGAGGTCGGAGCGGTATTTGTTCTCCTCAAAATCCGCCGTTTTTTCGCAGAAATAGAGCGAATCGCCCCGCGCCGCCAGGGTGTGCGGCAGCACGAAGCGCCCGAAATGCGCATAGTCGACTGGTTTCATGCAGAATCCTCCCGTATATGCATTTTCTCCATTCTATCACAGTTTTGCCCGCGCGTCAGCGGGCAGAGAAAAATTCCCGGGGCTTTTGCCCCGGGAATCTGCTTACCCTGCGTTTTCGATGTTCTGGTACACGTCCTCGCGGAGATGAAAGCCGCTCGCAAGGATGACGTCGTCCATGTTTTCCGCCGTCACGGCCACGGGGTCGAGGCGGATATAGGGCACCTTTCCGGTCCCGTCGGAGATCGTCTGCTCTGTCTCGGGCGGCGTGCCCTGCGCGAGATCGACCGCGGCGCGCGCGGCCTCGGCCGCCAGCTTGTCGACGGACTTGAAAACGGTCATGTCCTGCGTGCCCTCGACGATGCGCTGGCAGGCTTCGAGATCGGCGTCCTGCGCCACAATGTGGATTTTTCCGGCCAGCTGCAGCTCAGCCAGCGCCTGCACGGCGAAGGTCGCGAGATTGTCGTTGCCGCACATGATGGCCTGCACCTCCCGGACCTCCTCCGAGTGCTCGCGGATGTACTGCGCGGCGTACTCGGCCTTCCAGCCCTCGGCGTGGAAGACGTCCGTGATCGTGATGCCGGTGCCGGAGAGCGCCTCGGTGAAGCCCTTCGTCACCTGGGCGGTGTTGGCGTCGGTCGTGGGGCCGCAGAGCATCAGCACCCGGTCCCCGGACGAGAGCCTGTCCGCGACGGCCTCGGCCATGAGCCGGCCGACGGCCTCGTTGTCGAACGAGATGTAGAGATCGGCGCCGCCGTTTTCAATGAGCCGGTCGTAGGAGATGACGCGGATGCCCGCCTCCTGCGCCTGGCGCACGAGGGGGGCCAGCGGCTCGGAGTCGATCGGCACGACGACGAGCACGTCCATGCCCGCGGCGATCATGGCCTTCATCTGGGCCTCCTGCTCGGCCACGTCGCCGTTCGCGCTCTGCACGGTGACCTCCGCGCCGAGCTCCTGCGCGGTGGAGACAAAGATGTCCCGGTCGCGCTGCCAGCGCTCGACGACGAAGGTGTCGAAGAGCATGCCGATGCGGATATTCTCGGGCTCGGCCGCGCTGGCCTCGGGCGCCTCCTGCTTGCCGCAGGCGGCGAGAGCCAGCGCCGCGGCCAGCGCCAGAACAAGACACAGCCACCTCTTCATGCGGGTCCTCCTTCCGGGGCGCTAAAGGCCCTCCTTGTACTCGGTCGGGGTCACGCCGACGTTCTTTTTGAACGAGCGGCTGAAATAGTTGGGGTCGGAATAGCCGACGGCGCGGCAGATCTCCTTGACGCTGCGGTCGGTCTCGGCGAGCAGCTGCTTCGCGTGCTCCATGCGCACCTCGGTCAGATAGTCGATGAAGTTCATGCCCGTCTCGTTTTTGAAGAGCTTGCTGAAGTAGTAGGGGCTGATGTTGACGCGGTAGGACACGTCGTCGAGCGAGAGATCGTCGGCGTAGTGCCGGCGGATGTAGTCCTGCACCTCGGCCGCGACGCCGCGGGAGGACTCCTCTTTTTTCGTGCGGATGTTGTGGCAGACCGCGCGCAGCTTGCCGTAGAACCAGTAGCGCAGCGCGCCCAGATCCTCCATGCCCATGACGGCGGGCAGGTAGTCGGCGCGCGAGCGGAAATCGTAGGTCATGCCGCCGCTCTTGTAGCCCAGGTGCTCGGCGTAGAGGACGAATTCGATCACCTTGAGGCGGATGTCCATGGGGTCGTCCGCGTAGTTGTTCGCCATCCAGTCGTAGAACGAGGCGGCCTCGGAGAGCGTCTCGGACACGGAGCCCTTGAGCACCGCGGCGAAGAGCCGCTTTTCGGTGTCCACGGGGTAGTCGCTCGCGTATTCGCAGCGGATGGGCAGGTCGCGCGCGTGCGCGACCGTGACGGTCGAGTAGCGGATGGCCTCGAGCGCCTCGCGGTAGGACTCGGCGGCCTCCTCCATGGGGCGGAGCGTGCCGATGCCCGCGTGCAGGCGCACGCCGAACTGGTCGCCGACCTCGTGGCAGAGGGCGCGGACGGTCTCCACGACGCGCACACGCGTCTGGTATTCCGTCTCGCCGGAGCCGGGGGCCCAGGGGACGTAGGCCGCGGTCATGCTCGCCATCATGGGGCCCAGAACGCAGGTCATGCGCTGGGCAACCGCGCTGCGGAACTCGCCGAAATGCTCCTGCAGCCGCGCGGCGGCCTCCATGGCGGCGGAGATGTCGCCGCCCTGCGGCTCGCCGCAGTCGAAGACGATCATGAAGCCCTGCGCGGCCCCGATGCCCAGAAGCTCCCGGAATTTGCCGGCCTCCTGCGGGTAGTCGCCGCGGAAGAGGATTGCGAAGATGAGGCCGTTTTCAATGACCGGCCCGGCCGTCTCGAGCTTTTCGCGCAGCGCGAGGTCGAGACTGCGCTTTTCCTGCGCCTCGTCCACGGCCTGCATGGCGCGGCGGAGCGTGTCCACAAATTTGACGCGGTCGAGCGGCTTGTTGAGATATTCCATGACCCCGAGCGGCAGCGCCTCGCGCGCGTAGTCGAAGCGGTTGTAGGCGCTCACGACGATGAACACCGTGCCGAGACTGCCCCGGCGCATCTCGCGCATGGCCTCGAGCCCGTTGATGCCGGGCATCTGGATGTCCACGAGCGCAATGTCCGGGCGGAAGCGCTCGGCCTGCTCGATGGCCGCGCGGCCGGTCTTGGCGGCGGCCAGCTCGCACCGGCCGGGAAAGTTTTCCTCGATCAGAAAGCGCATGGCGTCGAGCATGATGCCCTCGTCATCCGCCAGCAAAATTCTATACATCCAGGGCCTCCTCATACGGAATGCGGACCGTGACCTCCGTCCCCTGCCCGGGGCCGGCGCTCTCCACGCGCAGCACGTCCTCGCGCCCGTAGAAGAGCTTGAGGCGCATGCAGACGTTGTAGAGCCCGACGCCGCCCCCGCTGCCGGGCTTTTTCTCGGCCGCCGCGGCGAGCGTCTCCGGGTCCATGCCAGCGCCGTTGTCACGGACGCGGACGAGGATCGCGTCGCCGTCGCGGCGGACGGAGAGCGCGATGCGGCCGGGCCGGTCCATGCCGGTGAGCCCGTGCTTGACGCAGTTCTCCACGAGCGGCTGCAGGATCATGCTCGGCATCTGGGCGGACAGGAGAGATTCGTCCACGTCCTGCTCGTAGCCGATCTCGCCCGAGAAGCGCACGTTCAGGATGTAGACGTAGCTGCCGACGAGCGCGACCTCGTCGCCGAGCGAGACGCTCGAGCCCGCCTTCTGCACGTTGTAGCGGAAGAAGTCCGCGACGTTCTGCACGTAGGCGTAGGTGCGGTCGGCGCCCTCCATCATGGCCAACTGCGCGCCCGCGTTGAGCGTGTTGAAAAGAAAATGCGGGTTGATCTGCGCCTGCAGCGTCTGCAGCTGCGCCTCCTTGAGATGCGTCTCCGTGAGCAGCTCCTTTTCGCGCAGCGCGCTCTCAGCGGCCATGCTTTCCTCGAGCCGCCGCAGATTCGCGCGCAGGCTCGCGACCATCTGGTTGAAGGCCTGCGTCACGACGCTGACCTCGTTGCGCCCGCGCACCTCGAGCGGCGGCGTGTCGAGCTCGCCCCCCGCGACGCGCCCGGCGGCGAGCGCCAGCTCCTCGAGCGGCTTCGTCATGCGGCCCATGAGCAGCACGACGAGAAACACGTTCATGAGCCCCACCATCGCGAGCAGCACGGTGTCGATGATCTCGAACGTGTGCAGCGACGACAGGAGCACGCCGTAGTTTTCGGTGTTGTGCTCGAGGCGGCTGTTGTTGAGGCTGAAGATGCAGGTGTCGAGATAGCCGCAGAGCTCCGTCGCGCTCTCGTAGAGCGAGCTGTAGCGCGTGAGCCGGCCGCGCCGCGCCTCGACCGTGTCGTCCGCGAGCGCGAGATACTGCCCGGCCATGCCGCGGATGTTCTTCTCCATGAGCGCGTCGGCGTCGTTCACGGCCGCGGCGTTGAGACGCGAGACGGCCTCGGAGAAATCCTGCTGGCTGCGGAAATACTCCTCCATGTCGTCGGAGCTCTTGGTGCTGAGATACTGCTCCATGCTGCTCTGCACGCTGCCCAGCCGCTCCTGCAGGTCGTTGAGCTCCGAGTTGCCGCTGAACACCGTCTCGATCTGGCCGATCATGGCGTTGATCTCATGGAACAGGTACATGTTGACGGAGAAGACGAAGAGCAGCGTCAGGCAGAACACCGCCACGAGCTCGGCCCGGATGCTGCGGAATCTCGGCTGCTCCGGCGGACGGCTACTGCTCATGTTTGATGTACTCCTTCACGTTGTCCCGCGTCACGGCGCCGGCGTCGAGCGTCACAAAATCGCTGACGCTGCCCGTCGTGACATACTGGTCGAGCGCCGCGGCGGCGCTGCGGCCGATGGCCGAGGTGTCGACCGTGATTGCGGCGGAGATGACCCCGCGGCTGATCGCGTCGAGAATGGTCTTGTTGAGGTAGGAGCCGATGATCCGCACCTCGCCCACCATGTTGAGATCGACCACGGTCTGCAGCACGCAGACGGTGGTCTGCTCGTCAAGGCAGAGGATGATCTCGGGCGGCTCGGCCTGGCGCAGCACGTCCCGCACCTGCTGCTCCGGCCCGAAGACGGAGCCGTCCGGCACGGCCAGCGTGTCCAGCGTCAGGGTGAGGTGGTTGCCCTCGTTCGCGAGCGTCTGCGTGATGCCCGTGTAGAGGATGTTCTGCGCGCTGTCGTCGGTGTTGGCGTCCATCAGGATGAGCGCGCGCCTGGTCGCCTTGTTGGCGCAGGAGATGATCTGCCGGCCGTATTCCCGGCCGAGGGTGTAGCTGGACAGCCCCACGAAGCTCTGCTGGCGGCTGCCGTAGTGGTCGTCCATCACGGTGACGACGGGGATGCCCGCGTCGACGGCCCGGTCGATGAGCGCGCCCATCTCGTCGGACTCGTCGGCCTGCAGCAGAATCCCGTCGACGCCCGCGGCGATCGCCATTTTGAGGCGCTCGGCGCGCGAATACTGCACGGACAGGCCGCTGCCGAAGCGCTCGAGATAGACGCCGTTCTCCCCGGCCCAGCCCTGCGCGCCGGAGAAGACGCTGTCCCAGAAGGGATCGCCGTCCTCGCAGATGAGCGCGTAGTGGTGCGCGACGGGCGCGTGCTGCGCCTGCTGCGTCTCGGTCATGCGCCTCGTCTCGAGATGGAAGGCCACGAGACAGCCCGCCGTGAGCAGGACGAGCAGCGCGGTCAAAACCGCGAGCAGGGGAAACAGATGCCCCTCGCGCGGGCGGGTGTCATGCTTCACGGCGTCAGCCTCCCAGCAAATTGGATGTTTGTATCATACCATAAAATTCCCGCGCGGGGAAGACGGACGTTTCCCGAAAACGCGCCGCAGCGCGCCTGCAAAAAAAGCAGGCGCGCCCGGCCGCGAAGTTCCCCGCGGAGTCCGCGCCCACGGGCGCGGACTCCGTTTTTCGGCAGCTTTTATCCTTTTTTCATGCGGGTCGTCACGTCGAACGCGACCGCGATGATGAAGATGATGCCCTTGACGATGTACTGGTAGGAGATGTCCACGCCCATGAGGTTCATGCCGTTCGTGAGGGACATGATGACGAGCGCGCCGATGATGGTGTTCGTGACCTTGCCGACGCCGCCGCTGACCGCGGTGCCGCCGATATAGGACGAGGCGATGGCGTCGAGCTCAAAGCCGAGACCGGCCGTCGGCGTGGCGCTCTGCAGGCGGGAGGTGTAGAGCACGCCCGCGAGGGAGGCCAGCACGCTCATGGAGCAGAAGGCGAAGAGCGTGACCTTGCGCACGTTGACGCCGGAGAGCTCGGCCGCCTGGTCGTTGCCGCCGATGCCGTAGATGTAGCGGCCGAGGCGGGTCTTGTTGAGCATGAAGTTGTAGATAAAGAGCACGGCCGCGACGATGACCGCCGTCCAGGGCAGGCCCGCGTAGGCGGCCAGCAGCCAGACGATGGCCGCGATGATGGCCGCGATGAAAACGAGGCGGATAAGGAAGACGGGCATGCTGGTCACGGGGAAGCTGTACTTCTGCTTGTTCCGGCGGTCCCGGACCATCGAGAAGACCATGAGCACGATGGCCACGGCGCCGATGAGCAGCGTCAGCACGTGCACGCCCGCGCTGACGCCGGGCAGGTCGGGGATGAAGCCGTTCGAGAGCGCGTTGAAGGTCGCGTCCGGGATGATGATGGTGCCGGTCTCCTGGAGCGTGAGGTTCAGAAGGCCGCGGAAGATGAACATGCCGGCGAGGGTGGTGACGAAGGCCGGCACCTTCACGCGGGTCACAAGCGTGCCCTGGTAGAAGCCGATCGCGAGGCCCAGCAGCAGCACGAGCAGGATCGAGAGCCACACGTTGAGGCTGTACTTGGTGAGCAGGATCGCCGCGACGGCGCCGCTGAAGCCCGCCACATAGCCGACCGAGAGGTCGATGTGCTTGAGGATCAGGATGAGCGTCATGCCGATGGCGAGCACGGCCACATAGCCGGCCTGGTTGATGAGGTTCGAGATGTTGCGCGCCTGGATAAAGCCGCCGTGCGTCATGATCGTGAAAAACGCCATGATGACGACGAGCGCGATGTACATCATGTAGTCGCGGATGTTGTTTTTGAGCAGGGCCGCGCTCTCCCGGACGATGCCGGGCTTTTTGGCCCCGGTCTGTTCTTTCCCTTTCATCTTGTTACCTCCTCAGGATTGCACGGCCATAGCCATGACCTTCTGCTCCGTAGCGTCCTCCGCCGAGAGCTCGCCCGTGATCGTGCCGGCGCTCATGACGTAGAGCCGGTCGCTCATGCCCAGCACCTCGGGCAGCTCGGAGGAGATCATGATGATGCTCATGCCCTCTTCGACGAGCCGGTTCATGATCGTGTAGATCTCGTACTTGGCGCCGACGTCGATGCCGCGCGTGGGCTCGTCGAGAATGAGCACCCGGGGCCGGGCGAACAGCCACTTCGCGATCTGCACCTTCTGCTGGTTGCCGCCGGAGAGATTGACGACCTTCTGCGCGATGGACGGCGTTTTAATGTTGATGGAGTCGCGCAGCTTGCCGGCCTCGCGGATCTCCTCGTTTTCGTTGATGACGAGCCCGTGGGTCAGCTCTTCCAGGTTGGCGAGCGAGATGTTGTACTTGATGTCCTGGATGAGCACGAGCCCGTTGCCCTTGCGGTCCTCGGAGACGTAGGCCAGGCCCGCCCGGATGGCGTCCTTCGGGCTCTTGAAGTGCTGCTTTTTCCCGTCCATCCACACCTCGCCGCTCGTCACGACGTAGCCCGTGGGATTGCCGAACACGCTGAGCGCCAGCTCGGTCCGGCCCGCGCCCATGAGGCCCTGCAGCCCGACGATCTCGCCGCGGCGCACGTTGAGGTTTACGTTGTGCAGAAGCTCGCGCCCCGTGAGCGGATCGCGCATCGTCCAGTTGCGGATCTCGAACGCCACCTCGCCCGCGGGCTTTTTCTCGCGCGGGGGATAGATGTTGCCGAGGTCGCGGCCGACCATGTTGCGGATGATCTCCGGCTCGGTGACGGGCTCGGCGTGCGTGTCGAGCGAGCAGATCGTGGCGCCGTCGCGCAGGACCGTGATCGTGTCCGCGATGGCGAGGATCTCGCGCAGCTTGTGGGAGATCATGATGCTCGTGACGCCCTGCTTTCGGAGCCCGCGCAGCAGCTCCAGCAGGTTCTGGCTGTCGCTCTCGTTGAGCGAGGCCGTCGGCTCGTCGAGGATGAGCAGCTTCACGTCCTTGCTGAGGGCCTTGGCGATCTCGACGAGCTGCTGCTCGCCGACGCCGAGATTTTTAACCTTCATGGACGGGTCGACGTTGAGGCCGACCTTGTCCAGCATCTCGCGCGCGCGGACGATGGTCGCGTTCCAGTTGACGGTGCGGCCGCCCGCGTTCATGATCTCGTGGCCGAAGTAGATGTTTTCATAGATGCTGAGCTCGGGAATGAGCGCCAGCTCCTGATAGATGATGGCGATGCCCTTGGCCTCGCTGTCCGCGATGGAGTGGAAGCGCTGCGCCTCGCCGTTGTAGAGAATCTCTCCCTCGTAGTCCCCGTAGGGGTACACGCCGGAGAGCACCTTCATGAGGGTGGACTTTCCCGCGCCGTTTTCGCCGACGAGGCAGTGGATCTCGCCGCGCTCGACCGTGAAATTCACGTTGTGCAGCGCGCGCACGCCGGGAAAGGTCTTCGTGATGTCCCGCATCTCGAGAATCGTGTCGCTCATAATAGCCCCCTTATAAAAGGGCGCCGGCCCGTTTTGCGGAGTCGGCGCCCAGTCTGTATGAAAGATTTGCGGAGGATCAGTTCAGACCCGTGAACTTGGAGGCGTCGTAGTAGCCGGAGTCGATGAGCGCGGTCTGGACGTTGTCCTTCGTCACAACGATGATGGCGGTCTGCTTGGCCGGGACATCCTTGTTGCCGTTGTTGTAGGTGGTGTCGGTGGCCGGGGTCTCGCCCTTCAGGATGGAGACGGCCATGGCGACGGAGTCGGAGGCCAGCGTGCGGGTGTCCTTGAAGACGGTCATGGACTGCTTGCCGTCGATGACGTACTGGACGGAGGCAATCTCGGCGTCCTGGCCGGTGATGACGTAGCTGGAGACGTCCTTGTCGGCGGCGAACACGTCGGCGATGGAGCGGGCGGTGCCGTCGTTCGGGGCGAGGATGAGCACGTCGCCCTTCATGTCGGCGGAGGCGGCGGTCAGGTTGGCTTCAGCCTTCGACTTGGCGACGTTGAAGTCCCAGTCGGTCGTGATCTGGCCGATGACCTTCGCGACCTGGTCGCGGGTCAGCTCGTTGGTGTCCTTGACGGCCTCAGCCTCGGAGGAGTTGGCGATCACAAAGGTGCCGTCCGCGATCTTGGGCTGCAGGACGCTCCAGGCGCCGCTGAAGAAGATGAACGCGTTGTTGTCGGTGGCGGCGCCGGCGTACAGATAGAGCGGAATGCCGGAGCCGGAGGGCGCGTTGTCGATGAGGTACTGGCCCTGGGCTACGCCGACGGCGAAGCTGTCGAAGGTCACGTAGTAGTCGACGGCGTCGGTGCCGGTGATGAGACGGTCGTAGGCGATGACGGTCACGCCGGCGGTCTTGGCTTCTTCCACAGCGGCAGCGGCGGCAGCGCCGTCCTGCGCGCAGATGACGAGGACCTTGATGCCCTTGGAGATCAGCGTTTCAACGTTGGTCTTCTCGGTCGCGGAGGAACCCTGGCTGAAGAGAACCTGGTTCGTGAAGCCGGCGTCGCCGAGAATCTGCTCGAACTGGGCCTGGTCCTGGAGCCAGCGGGGCTCATCCTTGGTGGGGAGGACGATGCCGACCTGGACCTCGGAGGAGTCGGTCGCGGAGGCGGCGGCAGAGGCGGCTGCGGAAGCTGCCGCGGAAGCGGAGGCGGCGGTCGAAGCGGCCGCGGAGGTCGCGGTCTTGCCGGCGCTGCATCCTGCGAACAGGAATACGAGCATGACGGCTGCAAGAGCGAAGCTGATGATGCGCTTTTTCATTTGGAAATCTTCCTTTCATGTTTGGTTTGAATGGAAAGCAGGAAAACCGGACCGTGTCCGGCCTTCTGTTTTCAATATACCAGTTTGTGTCAGCACTTATTTGCCAGTTGTAAGGCGGAATTTGCCTTTTCACACGGAAACAGAGCCCCGTAAAGAGGACTTTTTGGACATAATTACGGGAGGCGGCAAAAAAATGCTGCCCCGCCGCGCCGCTTGCATCCGCGCGGAAAGGCGTTATAATGAGGAAAAGACCCGAAGGGCGGGCCGAAGGAGGAAATCCCATGCGCAAAAACGTCTATCTGCTCGCGGGCGGGCCCGGGAACGGCGGCAGCACCGCCGCCCAGCTGCGCGCCGCGTTTGAAAACAGCGGCGAGCCGCACCCGGCCGTGGGCTACATCGGCACGGCGAGCGGCGACAGCCGCCGCTTCCTCGGCTGGTTCGAGCCGGCCTTCCGCAGAGCGGGCGCGGCCTCGGTCACGCTGGCCCCGCTGGCAGGCCGCGGCGCGGACGAGCGGGAGGCCGCGCGCATCCTGCGCGCGAGCGACGTGATCTTCCTCTCGGGCGGCGAGGTCGAGGACGGCATGCGGGCGCTGTCCGCCTCCGTCCGCGTGTTGCTGCGGGAGCTGCTGGAGGACGGGAAACAGTTCGCGGGCCTCTCGGCCGGCTCCATCATGCTGGGCAGGGCCTGGCCCCACTGGGACGACGAGGACAACCGCCCGGAGGACGCCTCGCTCTTCGACTGTCTGGGCTTCGCGGATGCGATCTTCGACACGCACGCCGAGTCGGAGGGCTGGCCGGAGCTGCGGAAGGCCGTCGCGCTCGCGGGCGAGGGCACCGTCGGCTGGGGCATCCCCTCCGGCGAGATGGCCGTCGCGGACGCGGACGGCCGGCTCGTTCCGAACGACCGCCTCGTCCGCTGCGTCTGCGCGGGCGGCAGGGCCGTGTTGGGCTGAAAACAGAAAAAATCTGCCGTCTTTACAGACGGCAGATTTTTTTATCCGGTCATTCCCCGTAGAGCTCCGCGAAATCATGGCGCACGCCGTGCCGCTGGCAGCCCAGAACGGTGTCGAGATTGACGTTCTCCATGCTGCTGAAGATATTGCTCTCGACCTGCGGATTGGTCTTCTTGAGCTCCGCGATCAGCTTCTTCGCGGCCAGGCGCATGGAGCTCGTCGTGCCGTCCGTGTGGCAGGTCGTGCAGGTGTCGGTGAAATGGCAGGCGCACTGGAGAAAGTGCAGCCCGTTCGCGTCGCGCCAGCGGCGGATGGCGTCCTCGCGGACGAGATAGAGGGGTCGGATGAGCTCCATGCCGGGGTAGTTCGTGCTGCGCAGCTTCGGCACCATCGTGCGCACCTCGCCGCTGCAGAGCATGCTCATGAGCGTCGTTTCGATCACGTCGTCGTAGTGGTGGCCGAGGGCGATCTTGTTGCAGCCCAGCTCCTGCGCCTTTTTGTAGAGCCAGCCGCGCCGCATCCGCGCGCAGAGATAGCAGGGCGACTTTTCCACATGGTAGACGGAGTCGAAAATATCCGTCTGGAAGACGGTGATGGGGACGTTCAGAAGCCGCGCGTTGGCCTCGAGCACGGCCCGGTTGACCTCGTTGTAGCCCGGATCCATGACGAGAAAGACCAGCTCGAAGGGGTATTTGTTGTGGCGCCTGAGCTCCTGAAAGAGCTTCGCCATGAGCATGGAGTCCTTGCCGCCCGAGATGCAGACCGCGACGCGGTCGCCCTCTTTTAAAAGGTCGTACCGGCAGATCGCGCGGGCGAAGGGCGTGAAGAGCTCGCGCTTCCAGCGCTTGCGCAGGCCGAGCTCGATCTCCGCGCAGCGCGTCTCGTCCGCCTGCTGCCGGGCCATCTCCCGCCGGAGCCATCCGGCGTAGCCGCCCGCGAGCGAGCGGGCGTCGCAGCCCGCGTCCGCGAGGATCTCGGCCGCCTCGGCGCTCAGAATCCCCCACATGCAGTATACGACGACCGGCCGGTCCCCGGGGAGCGAAAAATTGCCCGCGCGGAGCTCCTCCATCCCCAGCCGCACCGCGCCCGGCAGCGCGCCGTGGGAAAAGGCCGTCTCGTCGCGTACGTCGAGCAGCAGACAGCTGCCCGGCGCGAGCGCGTCCCACTGCTCCAGCGTGATCTCTTCTGCCATTTCCATCATCCTATCAACATGGTATTTTTTATGATATCATAGCACAACGCGCGCAAAAATCCAGAAAAACTTCAGCCGCCGCGCTGCGCGCGCCGCCGCAGCGCCTCCGGGTCAAGAATCCGGTAGCCCGCGGGCGTTTTTTCCAGCACGCCGTCCGCGCAGAGCCCGCCCAGCAGCCGGAACACGTGGCGGTAGCTCGTGCCGACCGAGCAGGAGACGTCGCTCAGAACGTCCGAGAACAGGCCGCGCGGCGCGTTCTGCAGGATGTAGGCGCACAGGCGCTCCTCGGCCGTGCAGAGGGCGGCGAGCGCGTAGTTTTCGGAGCTTGTGCAGAGCTTTTCCGCGAGCGAGGTGCTGAGCATCCGCACAAAGGCCGTGTTGTGCGCCAGCTCCGGCAGGCAGCTGGAAAAGTCGATGCCGACGCCCTCGAACCGCGAGAGCGCGGTGACGGTCGTCGTCGCGGGCAGCTGCTGCGTCAAAAGCTCGACCTCCCCGATGAGACCGCTCGAGACATAGTAGCAGAGAATGAGATTTTTCCCGTTCGGCGCGGTGCGGCAGACCTTCGCGGTGCCGCTCAGAATCAGCAAAAGCCGCCGCAGCTCCACACCCTCCTGCGCGATGCGCTCGCCGGGCTCAAAGACGACGCCCGCACAGCTGCCGCGCGGCAGCCCCGCCAGATGGTACTGCTCCAGGAGCGCCAGATGCCGCTGCGTCAGCGGTATGGTTTTCATGTTCCTCACCCCGCCTCCATTATAGCAGAGCCGCGCGAAAACACCAGGACAAATGTCCTATGCCGTGCGGCCGCGCTCTGCTATGCTGGAAACAGGAGGCGAGAAAAATGGATTCACTGCTTGTGCTCATCACCGGCGCGCTCATCGCGCTCATGGTCTCGGTCAACGGGGGCCTCACGGCCTCGTTCGGCGTCTTTCCCGCCGCCGCGATCATCCACGCGGTCGGCACCGCGTTCGCGCTGGCGCTCTGCTTCTGGAGGAAGAAAACGCCGCCCGTCCCGCGCGGCCTGCCCGCCTGGCTGTTTCTGGGCGGCATCATCGGCGTCGCCACGACGGCGTGCAACAACTTCGCCTTCGGCCGCATCAGCACGACGAGCCTCGTGGCGCTGGGGCTGCTGGGCCAGAGCGCGGCCTCGCTCGCAGCCGACCGGTATGGGCTGTTCGGTCTGCCGAAGCGGCCTGCGCAAAAAGCCGCGCTGCCCGGCATCGCCGTCTCGTTTGCGGGCATGGCGCTGATGCTTGGAGACGGGGGCTCGCTCCCGGCGGCGCTCCTGTCCTTTGCCGCGGGCGTCTGCATCGTGCTCTCACGCTCTGTGAACGCGCGCCTGGCCGGGCGGGTCGGCGCGCTGCGCGGCTCGCTTATCAACCATCTGACGGGCCTGCCCGTCACGCTCGCGCTGGCCCTGGCCCTGCCCGGCGGCGGCACGGGCGGCGCCGCCCGCCCGTGGGACTATCTGGGCGGCGTGCTCGGCGTGTGCGTTGTGATGCTGCTCAACGTGACGGTGCCGCGCGTGGCGGCCTGGCGGCTGACGGCGCTGAACTTCCTCGGCCAGCTTTTGACCGGCGCGGCGCTCGACCTGGCTGCCGGCCGGGGACTGGGGGACGCCAGCTTCCGCGGCGGGGCCGTGATCGCGTTCGGGATGCTCCTGAGCTTCGCCATGGAGCGCGCGGCGCAGAAAAGACAGGAAAAGGAGGCGGCCTGCCGCGCCCGCCTGCGCGGGATGGAGGAGGCCCACCGCCGCGAGCTGCTGGAGAAATACGGCGGATAAGCGGATAAAAGCAGAGCGCCCGAAAGCCGAAAACGGCTTTCGGGCGCTCTGGCCTGTGCGGCTCAGATGGCGGCCGCATATTTCATAATGAGCTCTTCCGTGGCGTTTTCGCGGTCGACCTCGCCCGTGACCTTGCCCTCGTGCATGACGATGATGCGGTCGCAGAGCGCGAGCAGCTCCGGCAGCTCGGAGGAGACCATCACGACGCCGATGCCCTGGGCGGCAATGGAGCGGAGGATGGAATAGACCTCTGCCTTCGCGCCGACATCGATGCCGCGCGTCGGCTCGTCGCAGAGGAGAATTTCCGGCTTGTTGCCGATCCACTTGGCGATCACGATTTTCTGCTGGTTGCCGCCGCTGAGCGTCAGAATCCCGTCGTCGGTGTTGGCGGCCTTGATGTGGTATTGCTCAATCTGATGCTGCATGAGCCCGTCCGTGCTTTTGCCGCTGATGAAGCCAAAGCGGGAGATCTGCTTCATAAGCGTGAGCTGCGCGTTCTGGCGGATGGACATGGTCGTGATGAGCCCGTCGTCCCGGCGGTTTTCGGGAATCATGCTGATTCCGTGCCCGATGGCCTGCTGCGGGGAGCGGATGTCCACCTTCACGCCCTTGATGCGGACCTCGCCCGCGTCGAGGCGGTCGGCGCCGAAGATGGAGCTCAGCACCTCCGTGCGGCCGGCGCCCACGAAGCCGGAGAGCCCGAGAATTTCGCCGCGCCGCAGCTCAAAACTGACGTCCTGGAATTTCCGGCGCCGCGTGAGGCCCTTGACGCTCAGAAGGATCTCGTCCGTTTTATAGGTCTTGCCCCACTCGGATTTGTCGATCTTCCGGCCGACCATCATGGTGACGATGTCGTCCATCGTCACGTCGCGCACGTTTTTCGTGGCGACGAAGCAGCCGTCCTTGAGAACGGTGAAACGGTCGCCCAGTTCCATGACCTCCTCGAGCCGGTGGCTGACATAGAGGACGGTCGTATGATTCTCCCGGACAAGTCTGCGCACGACGTCGAACATGACGCTGCGCTGGTCGTTGGTGAGAGCCGCGGTCGGCTCGTCCAGGATAAGAAATTTCGGCTTAAAATAGACGGCTCTTGCGATCTGAACGATGGACTGTTCGGCGATGCTGAGGCGCTCGAGCAGCTCGGTCGGCTCCACGTTCATGTGGAACATCGCCATCAGCTCCCCGGTCTTCTCGTTCATGTGCCGCTCGTCAAGGAAAATGCCCTTTTTCGACTCCGCCGAGCCCATGAAGATATTGTGCGCGATGCTCATGTTGAGGCAGAGCGGCACCTCCTGGTGAACGATGGCAAAGCCGAGCTTTTCGGACTTCTGGATGGAGTTGATGTGGACGGGCGAGCCGCTGACCAGAATCTCGCCCTCGGTCGGCGTAAAGACGCCGCCGCAGAGATTGATGAGCGTGGACTTGCCGGCGCCGTTCTCCCCGCACAGGCAGTGGATCTCGCCCTCTTCAATGCCGAACGAGACCTTGTTCAGCGCGATGGTACCGGCAAAACGCTTCGTGATGTTCCGGAATTCAATGATCGGGGCCATGGCGTTACCTCTTCTCCTTGCTGTGAATCATGGTGTCCACGAACACGGCGAGAATGACGACAAGACCGATGAAGCCGTCCTGCCAGAACACGGGGACGCTCATGAGGACCATGCCGTTTTTCACGATGCCCATGATGATGACGCCGATGAAGGAACCGATGATCGTGCCGCGGCCGCCGCTCAGCGCCGCGCCGCCCAGCACGACCGCCGCGATGGCGTCCATCTCGCGGCCCTCGCCGGAGGTCGTCGTCACGGAATTCAGATAGGCCAGGCTGATGAGCGAGGCGATCGCGCAGCAGACGCCCTGGATGACAAAGGCCGCCAGCTTGACGTTCCTGGTGTTGATGCCGGACAGTCCGGCCGCCTTGGGGTTGCCGCCGGTGGCGTACAGCTTATAGCCGTAGGTGGTCTTTTTGAGGACAATGTGCGCGAGAATGAAAAGGGCCAGCATGATGAAGATCTGCGCGGGGAAGCCGTCGATTTTGGCGCCCAGCTTCCAGACCCAGCTGTTCGTGGCCGAGGGCGGGAACACGCTGACGCTGGTGCCGCCGCTGATGGCGTAGGAGATGCTGCGGTAGATCTTCATGGTGCCGAGCGTCACAATGAAGGACGGAATGCCGACGCGGGAGACCAGGACGCCGTTGACGGCGCCGAGCAGCGCGCCGATCAGGAGCACCGCGAAGAACGCGGCGGTGGGGGAACACAGCTCATACTTGAAAAGAGAGCCGCCGATCATGGCGCAGACGGCGAAGCTGGAGCCGATGGACAGGTCCATATCGCCGTTGATGATGAGGAACGTCATGCCGATCGACATGATGCCGATCTCCACGCACTGGCGGACGACGTTGACCAGATTCGTTTTCGATAAGAACACCGGCGTGGCCACGCTCATGGCGATGGTGATGAGAATCAGAACGACCAATACGCCGAACTCCCTGGCGCTGGTAATCTTAAGCTTTTTTGTCTTCATAAACCTTCCCACAACTTTCATTCCGTTTTCCCGGAACGATCGGTCCCGGGGAGTCAATCAGGCGGTTTTGCGCAGCCGTGGCACCTCTGCGGCTTCCCGCTTTCGCGGGAAGCCGCAGAAAGGAAACTGCGCGCTGTCAGGAAAAACTGCTGTTTATTCCGGCTGCACCGAGTCGACGTTGGTGCTGTCGACCAGCTGGGCGCCGGTATCAATGTTCAGGAAATCGCTGCCATAGGCCAGATTCAGATAGCAGGACATGACGGAGTAATAACCCTGCAGGAACGGGTTCTGGCCGCAGGTGACCTGGACGCTGCCGTTCTTGATGTGCTGGAGCATGCCCTCGGTGAGGTCAAAGCCGGCTGCGTAGACAACGCCGGTCTTGTTGTAGTCCTCGATGACACTGCCGATGGCCTCGGAGAAGACGTCGACGCCGATGATTGCGGTGACGTCCGGGTTGGCGAGCAGAGCGTTTTCAACGACGCTGTAGGCGTTGGTCAGGTCGGTGCCGATGTCGATGGTCTCGATCTTGGTGATCTTGCCGTTGTATTCGGCAGCCGCGGCGTCGATGCCGGCTTCACGGGCGACGAGCGCGGTGTCGGTCGGAGCGCAGGAGGCGATGATGTAGGTGCCCTGGCCGCCCATCTTGTCGAAGATGTACTTGCCGAGCTTGTAGCCGGCGGTCTGGTAGTCCTGGCCGATGAAGCACTTGGTGCCGCAGCCGGCGGCGTCCTGGTTGAAGCCGACGACGGGGATGCCCGCGGCGTCCGCTTCGGAGATGACGGAGTTAAAGCCGGTGGGGTCCCAGGTGACGGTGGCAATGGCGTTGGCGCCGGAGGCGATGGCGGTCTCGAGCAGGCCGACCTGCTCCTCGAGGGAGCTGGCCTGGTTCGGAGCGGAGACGGTGACGTTGACGCCGAGATCCTTGCCGGCCGCTTCGGCGCCGTCCTTCAGCTTCGTGTAGAAGCTGCCGTTCAGAGCGTGCAGAACGACGGCGATGTTTATATCAGAGGCGCTCTTGCCGGTGGAGGCCGCAGCGGCGGAGGCGGAAGCGGAGGCGGAGGCGGAGGCTGCCGGGGCCGAGGCAGATGCGGCGGCCGTGCTGGCGGCTGCGGAGGACGCCGCGGCGGTTGTGCTGGTGGCGGCGGTCTTGCCGCAGCCGCAGAGCAGACCGACGAACAGAGCGGAGACGAGAGCGAGAGCAAGGAACTTTTTCATGGTGTTATGACTCCTTTTCATTTTAATTTCCCTTTCTTTTTTCATTTATTGTTATCGTAGCTGGCGCGCTCCTCGTAGTATCCCGGCGTGATGCAGCCCTCCTTCTGGAACCACTTCTTGGCGTCGATTCCAGCCTGCAGGACGACATTCCCCCAGGGCATCATGCTGCCAGTACGGACAATATACTTCGCTTTGGGCAGATATTCGCGGAAAAACGCTTCGTGCGGCATGGTCTCCACCTCCATGGTGGGGTAGCGCTTTTGGGCCATCTCCTCCACGTTTTTAAAGTGGACCGGGTTGTAGAGCTTTTGCTCCTCGGCTACGACGACCTTTTCAAAGATCATCTCGTCCATGATCAGGTCGAGGACCTGCGCGATGGTGGGGCAGTCCTCGCAGAGGGCGAGGTCGATGCGCTTGGCCGGGTCGGCGATGGGCACGCCGCAGTCGCCGATCACCAGGATTTCCGTGTGGCCCATGTCGGCGATGGCCGTCATGAGCGCCTTGTTCAGAATGCCGTGCTTCTTCATATAGACTCCTCTGTTTCTGTCAGTTTTGCTCGCTCCGGAGGCGGCGCTCCACCTCTTCGCGCGAGGGAATGGACTCCACGACGCCGGCCTTTGTGACGGCCAGCCCGGCGGCTGTGTTGCTGAAGCGGACCGCGTCCAGAACCGGCATGCCCTCCGCGATCGCCACGCAGAACGCGCCTGTAAAGGTGTCGCCTGCGCCGGTCGTGTCGACGGGCTGCACGCGGATGCCCTCCACGCGGCAGCTCAGCTCCGGCGTCTGCACATAGGCGCCCTCGGCGCCCAGCGTGATGATGACGTTCTTTACGCCCTTTTCCTTTTGAATGCGCCTGGCCAGCTCTCCGTCCGGGATGGGGTCGGAGGCGGACAGACCCATGATCTTCCGCGCCTCGGTCTGGTTCGGAGTGATGTAGGTGCAGTTTTGCAGCAGCTCGTCGGAGAGAGGAACGTAGGGCGCGGGGTTGAGGACGAACGGGGTGCCGATCTCGCGGCATCTGGCCGCCGCGTATTCGACGGTTTCCATGCTGCCCTCGAGCTGCATCAGCAGCATGCTGCTGCTTTGAAGCTCCGGGAGCATCGCGTCCACGTCGGCAGGAGAGAACTCCCGGTTCGCCGCAAAGTCGATGATGATCTCGTTTTCGCCCTCTTTGTTGACGAAAATCAGACCGACGCCCGTGGAAAGACCCTTGCGGCTCCTGCGCACGTGACTGGCGTCCATGCCCTCCTGCCGGTAGAGCGCCAGCGCCATGTCTCCGAAGCTGTCGCTGCCGACGCAGGTGCCGTAGACCACGCTGCCGCCCATCCGGGCCGCCGCGACCGCCTGATTGGAGCCCTTGCCGCCGTGGGACATGAGAAAATCGGAACCGGGCACGGTTTCGCCCGCGATTGGGAAGTGGTCGCCCACGATGGTCATGCCGACGGCATAGCTGCCGATGACTGCAATCTTCTTTCGTTCTGTCATATCAGGCCTTCTCTCTGTAAAATTCAGGTACGCCGTATTTGAGGCCGGTCTCGAACACCGCGAGGATCTTCTCCGGAGAGATGTCCGCCTGGATGTTGTGAATCGCCGCGTAGACAAAGCCGCCGCCCGGCGCGTAGCACTTGATCATGGACTTGCATTCCTCGATGATCTCGTCGATCGAGCCATGGGTCAGGGTGGTCTGCGTGCTGCACGCGCCGCCCCAGATGGTCACATGCTTGCCGAATTCCCGCTTGATCTCCCAGGGATCCATGTCGGCCGATTCCTTCTGGATGGGGTTGAGCACGTCGTAGCCGGACTCGATGATGTCGCCGATGATCGGCCGGATGCTGCCGCAGCAGTGGAGCGAGATGTGCACGTTCTTGTTCTTTTTCCGGATGGCTTCGTTGATCCGCGCATGGCGCGGCTTGAAGAACCGCCGGTACTGCTCCGGGGAGAGCAGCATGCCGCGCTGGGAGCCGAAGTCGTCGTTGTTCTGCACGACCTGCACGTAGTCCCCGACCGCGTCCAGATAGCGGTCCATCATGGCGATGTAGGCGTCCGTCATCTTGTCCAGGTAGTATTCCATGAGCTCCGGCTCGCAGCAGAGATTCTCCATAAAGGTCTGCATGCCCCAGTCTTTCCAGCCCTTTTCAAAGAGACTGGTGCTGGTCGCGCCGGAGATGCAGAAATCCGTGTGCTCGTAGATGTCCTTGGCCCGGGCGCGCTGCCAGGCCATCTCCTCGTCCGTGATGCCGGGCAGCGTCAGATATTTGTCGATGCCGCTCTCGTCCTCCACGTTTTCAAGAGGGTGATAGCACTCGTCAAAATACAGGCTGCCCTTGGCCCGTTTGGCCAGCAGATGGCCGGCCGGGTCGTAGAGGCCCAGGGTGCCGCCGCCGATGTCCACAGGATGGAACGCCTCGGACAGCAGACACTCGCCGCCGCCGCAGGGCAGCTGACCGTGCGTCATTTTGTCGATCCGGACGCCGACCGACGGCACTAGCCGCGGCAGGATTACCACGTCGATGCCGAGCCGGCGCAGCAGATCGAAGTCCGGGTAGGCCAGATCCTGCTTGACGTCGAAGCAGACGGTTTCCGACGGAAAGCCCATTTTGGTTTTCAGCTTTTGATAGGCGTTGGCGTTGATGCCGGTTGACCGGGAGGAGCCCAGATCCATCGGCACCCGATCCGTCTCCTCGTGATTGAGCGCCATCAGAACGCGCTCTCTGGATGTAAGTCCCATATTGTACCCCTTTCCTGCGTGTAGGCAAACGTTTAACCTCTTGAAATCCAGCGGATTTCGTAAGATTAACCGACTTGTTTCGGTTCCCTGAAATACATATTAAATACGGATGACTGCCGCATCAATCAGACAACAAACGTTTAACGTCTGTTAGGAAACTCAGATTTCCGGCGGGAAATCTGAGAGCTTCCGTACGCTCTGCCCGACGTTCAGAACGGGGCGAAGCACGTATTCCCGCTGCTGCAGGGGCTTTCCCTCGATCTGCGCCCGCAGGCACTCGCCCGCCAGCGCGCCGAGCTCGTCCGCCTGGAAATCGACGGTCGTGAGCGTCGGCTCGTTGGTCAGCGTCAGAATCGCGCCGCCCAGCGCCACGACAGACACGTCGTCCGGAATGCGCTTCCCGGCCTGGACAATCGCCTTGCTGACGCCCATGGACATGAGGTCGTTTGCCGCGATGATCGCCGTGACCTCGGGACATTCGTTCAAGAGCTCGTGCGTGGCCACGACGCTGGCCTCAAAGAGATAATCGGCGCGGCGGACGTGGCTGGCCGGAACTGCGAGACCGTGCTCGGCCATGCTCCGCAGATAACCCCGGTAGCGCAGCTCGCCGTTGCTTGCCTCGGGATGTCCCTTGAGAAAGGCAATGCTGCGGTGCCCGTTTTCCACGAGATAATCGACGGCCAGCTTTGCCGCCAGTTCATTGTCGATGCGCACGTTGCACAGCCCGGCCAGCTCGCTGCCGTAGCGTTCGAGCGTCACGACCGGGTATTTTTCTGCGGCCAGCTGGATAATCAGCGCGTTGTCTTCCTTTTTGTTGAGCGTGCAGACGATGATCCCGTCCACAAGCCCGTTGGAGAGCTCGGAGAGGTACATCCGCTCGTTCTGCGCGTTTTCCTGCGTGATGCAGAGAAGGATGCGGTATCCGAACTGACCGAAATAGCGGTCGATGCCGGAGAAAAAGTCCTGGAAGAAGTAGTAGTGAATATCCGGCACCAGCACGGCGATCAGCTTCGTCTTGTGCGTGATGAGAGAGCGCGCCATGCGGTTGGGGTAGTAGCCCATCTGCTTGGCGGCGTCCAGAATGCGCTGCTCGGTTTCGGCGCTGTAATTGCCGGGAATGTGATTGAGCACCCTGGAGACCGTCGCGGTGGAGACTTCACACACGGAAGCCAGGTCTTTAATTGTGACTCTTTTTTTCGGTTCCATATTCAGACCTGCCTACGTCAAACGTTTACGGTAGCATTATAGGACTATAAAAAGGGGAATGTCAATCCAATTTGGGAAAAAAGAGAATCTTTGTAGCATCTGAGAAAATTACGTTTTCATATTTGGACACAACTCACAAGAGTTGCGCAGAAGCGCCGGCGCCGGACGGGGCGGTTTGACAAGCGCCCTGAGCAATGGTAAAATCGGGGTATCTCATTGCGGGAGGCGCACCATGAAGCGAATTTTATGTTATGGGGATTCCAACACCTACGGCTGCGACGCGCGGCGCATGCCGATCGACGGCACGAACGGCCGCTACGACGAGCAGACCCGCTGGACCTGCCTGCTCGAAAAGGAGCTCGGCCCGGACTGGCGCGTCTGCGAGGCGGGCATGAACGGCCGCACCACCGTCTTCGAGGACCCGCTCGAGGCCGGGCGCTGCGGGATCGCGACGCTGGACGTCGTCTTCAAAAGCGCCGCGCCGGTCGATCTCGTCATCGTGATGCTGGGGACGAACGACCTGAAGGACCAGTTCTCCGCCTCCGCGCCCGTCATCGCCTGGGGGCTCGAGCGGCTGGTCGTCCGCCTGCGCGAGCTGATCGCCGAATCGCTCAATCCGGCGGCGAAGATCCTGCTCGTGGCTCCCGCCAACGTGGCGGCCTCGGCGAGCGGCGAATTCTACTACGACATATCGGAGCGCTCGGTCAAAAACGGCGAGCGGCTGCCGGCCCTCTACGCCGCGGCTGCTGAGAAGCACGGCTGCCTGTTTGCTGACGCGGGGCAGTGGGTGAAGACCGACCCCTCCGACGGCGTGCATCTGAGCCCGGAGAGCCACCGCGTGCTCGCGGCGCGTCTGGCGGAGATCGCGCGGAAAATTTAACGAGAAAACGGACGAGCCTCCGGGCTCGTCCGTTTTTGCGCTATTTTTTGCGGCGGAAGATCAGCCAGAAGACCGCGAAGACCGCCGTGAGCAGCGCGAACAGCCAGGCGATCGGGATAAACCCGAACGCCTCCACGAGCCGTCCGTCGGGCTCCACATGGCTGCCGATCAGGTTGAACGCCGCGAGGCACGCGGCGCAGGCCGCCGCCGCGACGATCATGGCGCCTTTAAAAAAGGCCGCGGTTTTGTTCTTTTTCCATGTTTTGGCCGTCTGCTGCAGCAGCCTGGCCTCGTCCAGATTTTCCATGCTCGGATTCTCCTTGTCCATTTTTTCAAGCTCCGCCCGGCAGGCCGGGCAGGCGGCGAGGTGGGAGGCCACCAGCGCGCGGCTGTCCTCGCTGCAGACGCCGTCGTGGTAGAGCGGAAGCAGGTCGCGCACGACCTGACACGATAATTCCTCCATCATAGCATCTCCTTCAGTCTGATTCTGCCGCGGTGATAGGTGACCCGGGCCCAGCTCTCCGTCTTGCCGAAGAGCTCGCCGATGCGCGAAAAGGGCGTCTCCCCGTAGATCCGCAGCAGGAGCACCTCCTTGTAGGGCTCCTCCAGCCGGTGCAGCGCCCGCTGCGCCTCGAGACTCGTCTCGCCCGCGAGGCAGTCGGCCTCCGGCGAGCCGGGCGCCGCGCGCTCGGGCGCCTCCTCCTCGGGGACCAGGCGCTTCTGCCGCCGGGCCGAGGAAAACCAGGCGTTTTTGGCGATCTGGCAGAGCCAGACGTAGATCTTGCACTGGCCCTGAAAACGGTCGATGCTCTGCAGCGCCTTGAAAAAGGTGTCCTGCGTGAGCTCCTCGGCCTCGCTCTCGCTGCGGCACAGCGAGAGCGCGTAGCGGTAGACGTCCGTGAAGTACTGCGCGTACAGCGTTTCAAAATCGGTCACATTCTCACCTCGCCTTCCCCTATAAGACGCGCATTGCGTCCGTTCGTTACAGATTTTTTGAAAAAAAGGACTGCAAAGCCGGCGCGGCTTTTACAGTCCTTTTTCCTCGTCCCCGCGGGCGCGGCGCTTGACCTCGTACATGCTGCGGTCGGCCCGGTTCAGCACGTCGTCCATCGTGACCTGGTCGGCCGAGGAAAACAGCGCGCAGCCGGCGCTCATCGTGACCGCGAAGGGCAGCGCGCCGCTGCGGCTCTCCGCCTCCAGGGCGCCGCTGATGCGCCGGATCAGGCTCTCGACGTCCTCCGCGGAGCGGATGTGGCCGATGAGCAGGAACTCGTCGCCGCCGAAGCGGCTCGCGAAATCGCTCTTCCGGCAGTTGTCGCGGATCGTCCTGGCGACGAGCGTCAGCGCGCTGTCGCCGGCCAGATGGCCGTACCGGTCGTTGATCTTTTTAAAATGGTCGACGTCGAACATGACCGCCAGCAGGAGGTCGGGGGAGCTGTGCAGGTGCGCGATCTCCCAGGCGAGCTGGCTGTTCGTCTGGCGGCGGTTGTACAGCCCCGTCAGCGCGTCGCGCGTGAGCTGGGCGTTCTGCATGTCGATGAACAAAATGAGCATCGAGAGCGACGCGAGCACCCAGACGATGGACAGCCCGTAGAACCGCAGCTGCAGCAGATTTCCGATCAGCATGGGGAGCGGGAAGGCGAAGAGCGTCCGGTATTCGGCCTTTTCGCGGCTGCGCGTGGGGTAGAGATACTCGCGCAGCACGAGCGCGGTGCTGAACAGCCAGTAGACGATCGCCGCGAGGAACAGCACGAGCAGCAGCGGCCCGCGGTGGTATTCGTTGCCGCTGTCGATCGTGTAGGCCCAGCCCGTCAGCGGGCTGGAGGCCACGAACGCGGCGGAGGCCAGCGCGGGCAGCAGCAGCAAGAACGTGCGGCGGCCGGGGCGGTAGCGCGGATAGAGCCGCGCAAGAACGTAGCGCACCCAGTTGTAGCAGAAAAGCCCGTTCAGGGAGAAGTACGCGATGCAGACGAGATGGTTCAGGGCGATGAGGCCGGGGGCGCTGTGGCCGCGCAGCAGGTAGATCCCGTTGTCCGCGAGCAGGATGAGCATGTTGCAGAGCAGCATCCGCCGGAAATCGCGCTGCTCGATCCCGAGCCGGCGGCCGCGGGCATAGAGCAGCATGGTCAGGAGCAGAACGACGCCGACAAGATTGACTTCGATGTATTCGTACATGGCCAGCTGCATGCCTGTGATCTCCCTCTTTTGAATATCCATAGCATACCAGAACCCGGACGCGTTTTCAATCCGCCTCCGAAAAAAGCCGCAGCGCCGAGATCGCGTCGAACTCGACGGCGGCGCCGCTCTGCAGCACGAGCACGCGCGCGGCCGGGTCGAGCTTCACGGCCGGCTCCGTGCGCGTGACGTACGCGCCGCCCTCCTTGCGCTCGTCCGGCCGGTAGTAGCTCACCGTGACCGGCGGGCGCTCCGCGATCCGCGCCTGCAGGCGCCGCAGCTCGCGGTCGAGCGCGGCCTTCTCGGACTCGTCGAGCTCGCGGCGCGGCTCGGTCCGCCGCGCCGTCTCGCGGATGGCCGCGCCGAAGCCCGTCAGCGCCGCGAAGGGCGCGAACTGCGCCGCGCGGTTCTCCGGCGGCATCGGCGGGTGCTTCCGGCTGACATGGTGGGGCAGATGGAGCATGTCGTCGTATTTGCCCGTCATTTCCGGTGCCCTCCGATCTGGCCGTTGCGCGCGACAGTCGTCGCGCCCTCCTCGAGGTTCATGCCCTTGAGGATCGCGTTTTTGCCGTATTTTTTCTGGATGGAGAGCACGGCCTGCTGCATGCGGCGCTCGCGCTCGAGCGCCCGCTGCTCCTCGGCCTTTTTCTGCCGCTCGGCCTCGCCGGTGAAGAGATCGAGCTGCTCCCAGGCGGGCGCCTGCTCCGCGGCCGGGGCCGGGACGAGGTGCGCCGCCGTGATCGTCACGCGCCGCACGAGCAGCCGCTCGTCCGCGACGCGCGCGAAGATGCCCAGCACGGCCTCCAGCAGCTTTTTGGTCGAGGAGGTCGGCGCGTCCAGATTCGCGCTGCCGTGCGCGCTCTTCGGCACCCGGCGGCCGTACCAGTCGGTCGTGACCTCGCCCGTGAAGCGCGCCCCGCGCGCGGGATCGGCCAGGTTTTCCGCGTCGTAGCCCAGGCAGAGCCCCACCTGGTCCGTGACGACGCCCTTGCCGACGAGGTCGAGCGCCACCAGCTCCGTCATCTCGCGCACGATGAGCCGCGCCTTGTCGTACGGATACGGGCACGAGAGCACCTGCCCGCTGCTGATGCTGTTGGAGGAGGGGCGGTAGGCCTTGATCTGGGCCATCGTGCAGGGCTCCCAGCCCCAGGCGTGGTCGATGAGCAGCTCGGCGTTCACGCCGAAGAGGCGGTAGAGCAGATCCTCGTTGTAGTAGTCGTCCGGCCCGCCCAGCGAGCAGCGCGCGATGTCGCCCATCGTGTACAGCCGGTGCGCCTCGAGCTTTTTGGCATAGCCGTGCCCGACGCGCCAGAAATCCGTCAGCGGCCGGTGATCCCACAGAAGCTCGCGGTAGCGCAGCTCGTCCAGCGCCGCGATGCGCGCGCCGCGCTCGTCCGGCTCGGCGTGCTTGGCGACGATGTCCATGGCCACCTTGCCGAGATAGAGGTTCGTGCCGATCCCGGCGGTCGCGGTGATGCCGGTCTCGGCATAGATCTCGCCGACCAGCATCTGCGCGTATTCCCAGGCCGTCTTGCCGCTGGCCGGGAGATACCCGGTCAGCTCGAGGAAGACCTCGTCGATCGAATAGACGTGGATGTCCTCCGGCGCGAGATGGCGCAGGTAGAGCTCGTAGATGCGGGCGCTGCACTCCAGATAATAGGACATCCGGGGCGTGGCCGTGATATAGCCGAGGGAGAGCTCCGGCGAGGCCCTGAGCGCGTCGTCGTCGCACGACTCGCCCGCGAACTGCCGGCCCGGCGCGCGCTGCCGCCGGGCGGCGTTGATCTGGCCGACCTTCTCGATCACCTCGAACAGCCGCGGCCGGCCCGGGATGCCGTAGGCCTTGAGCGATGGCGAGACCGCGAGGCAGATCGTCTTCTCCGTGCGGCTCGCGTCCGCCACGACGAGATTCGTGCGCAGCGGGTCGAGCCCGCGCGCGACGCACTCGACCGAGGCGTAGAAGGACTTGAGGTCGATGCACAGACAGACTCTGTTTTCCGCCATCTGAGCGCCCTCCTCAGTCCAGCCAGGTCTCGCCCCACTGCTTCATGGCGAGCAGCACGGCGTCGAACGCCCGGCCCTTCTCGGTGAGCGAATAGTTGACCGTCACGGGGACGGTCGGCACGACCTCCCGCCGGACGATGCCGTTTTCCTCGAGGTGCCGCAGCGTGTCGGTCAGCGATTTCGTGCTGACGTCCAGCGCGCGGCTGAGCTCACTGAAGCGCATCGTGCCGAGATGCAGCTGCTCGAGCACCAGAAACGCCCACTTTCCGCCGAACACGTCCATCACGCGCCGGATGCTCCTGAGACAGACCGCGTCGTAGGTTTCCATTTCGCACCGCTCCATTACTTTAAAAAATAAAGCTTATAAATTATATGTCATAATAGAAAGAAATAGTGCCTTCTTTACAGATTAAATTATATGGGATACACTGTCTGTGTCAAGTGAAATTCCCGCGAAGACCCCGGAAAGGATGAACCTTATGCAGAATACACAGAAAATGCCGGTCCTGTTTGTCGGACACGGCAGTCCCATGAACGCCATCGGCGAAAACCGCGCCCGCGAGGGCTGGAGGCGGCTGGCCGCCTCGCTGCCGGAGCCGCGCGCGATCGTCGCCGTGTCGGCCCACTGGCAGACGGAGGGCGTGCGCGTCCGCACGGCGGCGGACAACCCGCAGATCTACGACATGTACGGCTTCCCCGAGGCGCTCTACCGCGTGAAATACGCCCCGGCGGGCGACCCGGAGCTGGCCCGGCGCGTGCTGGCGCTGCTGGGGGAGCAGGCCCGCGGAGACAATAGCTGGGGCATCGACCACGGCGTCTGGTCGGTTTTGTCGAACCTCTTCCCCGGAGCCGACGTGCCCGTCGTGATGGTGAGCGTCGACCCCTCGCTGCCGGACGAGGCGCAGCGGGCGGTCGGGCGGAAGCTCGCCTGCCTGCGGGACGAGGGCGTGATGCTCGCCGCGAGCGGCAACGTCGTGCACAGCCTCCGGCTCGTCGACTGGAGCATGGCGGGCGGCTTCGACTGGGCCGACAGCTTCGACGGGAGCGTCCGGAGCGCCATCCTGGACGGGCGGGCGCGGGACGCGCTCGACTGGGCCTCCTTTCCCGGTGCGCGGCTGGCCGTGCCGACGCGCGAGCACTTCGTGCCGCTGCTGACCACGCTGGGCGCGGCGGGGGAGCAGGACCGCATCGCGGTCTTCAACGACTACCGCGAGCTCGGCTCCATGTCCATGACCTCCTATCGTTTCGGATAAAATATTGGTTCCTTTTTTGCGGGTTCTGTGATAAGATTATGACAGAAATTACCTAAGCCAGGCGAACCGACCAAAACGACAGGGCAGGTGAGCGGAATGCTGAACAAGCTGGGCGAGCGGATCGACCGCTGCGCGGCGGAGATCGACAGCCGGAACCGGCGCAACCTCGTGGTGTTTTCCAACGGCGCGCTGCTGGTCTCCTCCATTGTGTTCCTGGCCAGCCTGCTCTGGCCGTACTACCACGCGCTGCTGCTCTCGCACGGGCTGCTGTTCCTCTATTCGGGCCTGCTGTTTTTCGGCTCGCGCTATATCCAGCAGCGGAAGCTGCGGCGCATCCGGCTGATCCTGTATCTGGCCTTCGCGCCCATCATGACCGCGGGTGTGCTGCTCGGCAGCTTCTTCGACCCCGGCCGCGCGGCCGTCTCGATCGTGATCTTCCTCTGCATCCTGCCGCTCTTCATCATCGACAAGCCGTGGCGCATCATCGGCTACCAGCTGTTTTTCGCGGCGGCGTTCGTCGTCTGCAGCTTCCTGTCCAAGACGCCGGAGATCTTCCGCGAGGACGTGTTCTACCTGCCGATCTATTTGGCGCTCGGCATCGGCGCCAATATTTTCACGATGTACGACAAGATCGAGAGCGCCGAGAGCTACGTCCGCATCCGCCACGAGTCCGAGCACGACCCGCTGACCGAGCTGTACAACCGCAAGTCCGGCGAGGAAAAGCTCAAATCGCTCTTCCGCGCGCAGGTGCACGGCACGTTCGCGATCCTCGACGTCGACAATTTCAAGCAGATCAACGACCGCCTGGGCCACCAGGCCGGGGACGCCGCGCTCTGCGCGGTGTCCGACGCGGTGCAGAGGGTCTTCCGCTCCTCCGACGTCGTCTGGCGGCTGGGCGGCGACGAGTTCGCGGTCTACGCCGTGAACATGCTCGACGCCGACACCTGCCGCCGCCGGTTTGAGGCGATGGCCGGCCGTCTGGCCGAGGCCGAGACCGCGCCGTACGGGAAGCTGGGGCTCCGGGTGAGCGTCGGCTGCACGATCTGCGCGGGCGAGCGCCTCGATTTCGAGTCGATCTACAAGTCGAGCGACGCCGCGCTGTACGAGGCGAAGAACGCCGGCAAGGGCATGATCGTCGTCCACAGCGCGCCGTAGAAGGAAACTGAAAAAACCGTTCTGCCATTCCGGGCCGAAGCCCGGAATGGCAGCTTTTGTTTTGCGGCGCGCGCTTGCATGTTTTCCTCAATCCGGTATAATAAAGAGGAAGATATACTGAGGAAACGGAGAGCAAGGATGGAGCAGTTTGACGGATATCAGAGAAAATCGGCGGAGCTTTTGGACCGGGCGCTGGCGGAGGTGCCGTTCTACCGGGACAACTGGAGAGCGTACGACCCGGGCCCGGAAAGGCCGGCCGCGGAGCGCTTCGCGGCGCTGCCGGTGCTCACAAAGGCGGATCTGCGCGCGGGCTTCCCCGGCGGCTTCGTGCCCGCGGGCGCGGATGTGGAGCGCGGGCTGGACGCGGGGGAGATCGAGTATTCCTTCACCTCCGGCACGACGGGGGAGCGGGTCGTGAATCTCTGGAACGAGACGTGGTGGCGCGCGTCCGAGCGCGCCTCGTGGAAGCTCCATCCGGCGCTGGCGCGGCTCTCGTTCCCGCCCCGCCAGGCGACGCTTGCGAGCGCGCAGAACGTCGGCATCACCTGCGAGGAGGATCTGCCGATGGATCACCGGATCATGGGCAATCTCCTCTATCTCAACGAAAAGCCCAGCCTGCTCTGCTGGCGCGGCGCGCACATCGAGCGCATCGCGCGCGAGCTCGCCGAGTGGCGCCCGACGGTGCTCGAGGCGAACCCCTCGCTGCTCGCGCGCTGCTGCTGGTACTGGCTCGATCACGGCATCCATGTGTACTCGCCCGACGTCATCACCTTCACCTACGAGCTGCCGTCCGAGGTGTCGCTGGCGGCCATCCGGCGCGTGTTCTCCTCGCCGCTCGTGAGCTCCTACGGCACGACCGAGACGGGCTTCGTGATGGACAGCGGGGCCGACGGCCGCTATTATGAAAATTCGGAGTTCTGCCGGATCGACTTCCTGCCCCTCCGGCGGGAGTACGGCGGCCCGGCGCTTGGGCGCATCGCCGTCTCGACCTTCGGCAATCCGTGGGCCTGGATGCTCCGGTTCGACGTGGGCGATCTCGTGCGCGTCCGCCCCGGCGCGCGGGAGGGCGGCTTGATTGCCGAGTCCGTCGAGGGCCGCGCCGCGAACGCCACCTTCACGACCTCGGGCGGCCTTGTGACGACCGCGATGGCCGACCGGGCGCTGGCCGCGATCCCCGGCATCCGCGACTACGATCTCGGCCAGAGCGCGGAAAAGCGCTATTCGCTGCGTCTGAAGCTCGGTCCGGACGCGCCGGACGCGGAGGACGCCGCGCGGGAGATCCTTCGGAAGCTCTACGGCGAAGACGGGAGCTTCAGCGTGGCCGCGGTGCGCGATCTGCTGCCAGGCCCGAGCGGAAAATACCGCCGGACGCACGCGCACGCGCCCTTTGACGAATGGGCGCTGACCGAGCGGCGCCCGCCGCGCGTATAGAAGAGAGGAGACAGACCATGACGGAGTGGGAAAAATGCCGCGCGGGGCTGCTGTACGACACGACGTTCCCGGGCCGGGAGGAGCAGCATCTGGCCTGCGCCGACCTCTGCTGGGAGTACAACCGGACGCGCCCGAGCGACACGGCCCGGCGGGACGAGCTGATCCGGCGGCTCTTCGGCGCGGTCGGGAAGAACGTCTATGTCGAGCCGAACGTCTTCTGCGGCTTCGGCTTCAACATTTCGGTCGGCGACAACTTCTACGCGAACAACAACTGTAATTTTGTGGATCCCGCGCGCATCGCGTTCGGCGACAACGTGTTCCTGGGCCCGGGCTGCGGCTTTTTTACGGCGAATCACCCGATCGACCGGGAGCTGCGGAACCGGCTGTACGAAACCGCCCTGCCCATCACGGTCGGCAGCGACGTCTGGATCGGCGGAAACACCGCCGTCCTGCCCGGCGTCACGATCGGCTCGGACGTCGTGATCGGCGCGGGCAGCGTCGTGACGCACGATATTCCGGAGCACGTCGTGGCGTTCGGGAACCCCTGCCGCGTCTACCGGGCCATCACGTCCGCCGACCGCGGGCAGCCCCGGCCATGACGCGGAGCGGCCGGGACCGGTTCCCGAAGCCGCGCCCGGCCTCCCGCTCCCGCCCGGGGCGGGAGGCCTTTTTCACTTTTTTAACGGTTTCTTTAGATAAAGTGCGAATGTTTACAAATATTCCGCTCGAAAAACGGCACAATCCATGATATGATAAACTCGAATTTTATAGCGGTTTCCGATCAAACCGGAGGCCGCTGCCGCTCTGCCCGAACGCTCGGGCAGCCGATTAAAGAATTCCACAGGAGGTAAACAAGTGGACTATGCAAAGGAATCCCTTCGCCTGCACGAGCAGTGGAAGGGCAAAATCGAGGTTGTGGCGACCGTTCCCGTCGAGACGAAGGACGATCTGTCTCTGGCCTACACCCCCG